>Ga0180301_10000054_pt1 | contig 73634 bp, 59 predicted proteins | sample GuaBasSediGuay16_FD_121797 | JGI IMG/M metagenome (GOLD analysis project Ga0180301, IMG submission 121797) | Subseafloor sediment microbial communities from Guaymas Basin, Gulf of California, Mexico - Guay16, Core 4569-2, 12-15 cm | ecosystem: Environmental > Aquatic > Marine > Hydrothermal...
ACATGGTGATGCCCAATATGGGTGGTGGTGAGGCCTATGACCGCATGAAGGAGATCAACCCGGATGCAAAAGTGTTGCTTTCAAGTGGTTTCAGCATTGACGGTGAGGCCAGCGAGATATTGGAACGAGGGTGTAACGGTTTTATTCAGAAGCCCTTCACCATGAATGAACTGTCTGGAAAAATAGGGGAGATTCTGGGAAAGGAATAGGCTTTACTTACGAATTGTGAACACGCCGTCATTTCAAGTGTATGGGGGGTTATTTGCTTGAAATATTAGCTACTTGTAAGGACGGTTCTAAAAATGTGCCACCTTTGTGACACTCACTACCCGTGAGGCCATTCATACACTCAATCTCCTCTTTGGCAAACTCGTTGCTCAGGTGGGCATACCTCATGGTCATCTGAAGTGTCTTGTGACCCAAGATTTTCTTTAAGGTCTTCAACTTCCCCCCACGCATAATAAAGTGACTGGCAAAGGTGTGCCTCAGGTCGTGAAACTTAAAATCCTCGATGTAAGCCTTTCTCAGCACCCGCGTGAAAGATGTCCTAATGCTTCTGAAGGGTTTTCCCTCTTTGTCACAAAAAACATACTCTGACTTCAAGTGGTTTCGTTGCCTGATACGCTTGAACAGTTCCCCAAGGTCTTGATCGATGGGAATCTGTCTGGCCTCATCGGTCTTTGTTTTGGACAGATAGATGAAGCCACCCCGTATCTGATCCCACTTCAAACCCAATACTTCTTGCCGCCTCATGCCGGTGTGGAGCACGGTGACAATAACGTCCTTGGTATACTGACGGTCACAGGCTTCTAACAGGCGATTTATTTCGTCTTGGTCAAGATACCTGAACCGCGTATTGTTTTCTTTGAGCCACAAGGGGTTGCCCCTGTCAAAGGGGCTTCGTTCTATCATCTCCCATTCAACAGCCTTCGTAAAAATATGATGCAGGCAAGATATTTCCCTATTTACAGCGGCGTTACTGCGCAGCCCACCCCACCATGTGGGCTTTTGCTTCAGGTAATTTCGATACGTTTCAAGATCCATGTACCGGATATTTGAGAGCCTTGTGTCCTCTCCGAAATAAGCCCTTGATCTGTTGATGAAGTACTGTTTGTTTTCCCTAAAACTGGCCTGATGCTGGTAATTCTCGGTGTACTTGTCCAGCAGTTCCCCCAGGGTAGTCCTATAATCCTTCTTCACATCTAGGTACCGGCCTTCAGCGATCAGGCTCACGCGCTTGCCTAACTCTGCCTCGGCCTCCTTCCGCTTCTTAAAAGACTGCCTTACCCGCTTGCCGTTCGGGTCAAAATAGTCGATTTGCCAACTGTTACCCCGTTTCCTGACTTTTGCCATTCAAACCACCTCCTTTAACCTTTTGCCTGACGGTAACGCCCGTTTAGATCGGCCTCCTTCCCTTATAGGGATTCTTGCGCTTTTATCATAACCTCATTAAACTGCTTGGGTGTCATACCCACAAACTTTCGGAGAAATGTCGTCACTCTCTTGGGAATGAGTCTGATACCCTCCTGCAATGAATCCTTTGTGAGCAAGCTATTAACAACTAGTGCGGCCTTCATTGCGTTCATATGGAGCATAGACCCTGCCGCCATAGCTTCCGCCTTGGATACCCTATGCTCAAAGGAATCCATACGCTTGCCAACTTTCTTGAAGTTACGCTCGCTTATTTTGAAGTCCCTGTCATTGACCTCCTTCATTCGTTTGAAAACCTTTGCAGCCTGTTTCTCAAAGTCTGCCTTCTGCTCCGCCCAAATGTCCAGCATACAAACCTGGGCCTCGAACATGAATGTTGCAAAATCGACAAAGGCCTGTCTTAGTTCCTCATGGTTAAAGTCTTCGTCTATGACCTTGTGGATTTCCTTGGTCATGTCCTGTATTAACTTCTTGGTATCATCAGTCTTGTTTTTCTTTGCCATACCCCTCCTCCTTTCCTCTCTGTATATGGGCCTATCCATTCCCTATCCTGAATGGCATCCCCCCTTTCTATGTGGCCTTTAAAGGCCAATTTTCGACCTTTCTCGTTACCCCCCATCTAGGTATTAACCTAGCCGATCATTGTGGGAAACAAACACCCACCAGGGCTGTCCTGTGCCGGTTTGGGTTCTGTGGCTTCCATGTCGTACCCTCCTAATTCCTTAAGGGCTATAGCTCGTATTCCTCGCAGCTTGTCGAGTGTTTCGATGAGTATCCAGTCGGTTTCGTCTGGAAGTGGCGCATCAGCGATCAACATTGTATAAATCATATCAAGAGCCCCAATACAGAAACTTGTCCGATTTTCAATGGCATCTGCCAAGTCTATGTTTTTTGTCATGTCCTTCCCCTTTCCGGCCATGCGGCCTAAAAACAAAGCGCCTGAAGATGTACTCCCCGGCATACGCAACCGGCCCCACGCCTCACAACGCAGGGTATCTTCAAGCGCTCTATGTGCTGGTTTGGTTTTCATTCGCGTATGGTTTGGAGGTTTGCAATTGCTATTGTACTTTATCAGTACTTATAATGCAAGACATCTAATTTCACTTAATATTACATATTGAATATAAAATCAAGGAAAATCGTATTGACAAGTTAAATATTTTGTCTTACAAGAGCCTCAACAGGTGAATTATGATTAAAAATTCAACGTTTACATTTCGATTGGATAGCCGGATAAAAAAAGGCTTGGAAATTGCGGCTGAAAAAGACAGACGCTCCATGGCGTCTCTGTTGGAAAAAATCATAGTTGATTATCTTGAGTCCCAGAGTATTAACTGGGAATCTCTCGAAAACGACAATGAGGAATAATCAAATAAACGATCTCCTTGAAGAAGCCATCCAGGACCTTCTAAAAAAGTACGAGAAGAAAAAAACCAAGTAACTACCCTCCAAATCACCAACTGTGTAATATCTACACACTTTTTTCTGCCTGTTTTCTCCAAATTGTAACATTTCGTTACATTTAATTCTCAGGGTCTCGGCCTATGTTGAAAGTAACACGTTACTACCAGAAATCCTTGACAGAACGGGAGGTCCGTGATACCCGCTCCTCAAGTGCTGCAATTACAATCAAACCCTAACTAAGAGGGTGCCATGAACTGACTATCGAAACCCCGTTTCTTATAATAAGAGGTGGGGTTTTGTGGTTTAAAGGAGATAAATATGAAGGGCATTGTAGCTTTGTGTTGCATTTTTCTGTTTTTGGGGTGTGCGCAGGTATCAGTTGTTGAGCATGAACATGGCTTAAGTCTACATCCGACCGATGCTAAAAACATAAAGGTCTTTGTAGAAAAGCCTACCGATAAAGAGTTTACGAAACTAGCTGAGGTTACAGTTGATAATATTAATACATGGAAAGATGCTGTAAACAAACTTAAGAAGGAGGCTGCCAAATTAGGCGGCGACGCAGTATATATCGTTAGCAAAATATCAACAAGTCGTATTGGTGTTATTATTGTGACAGGGGTAGTAATTAAATACAAAGGAAGAAATCAATAATGCACTCCAGTAATCAGGAATTGTCTCATATCTATTTCCTCAGAACTGTAGTGAGTATTGTGCTTTCTGTTTGTCTCCTTTGGAACCTCATGGGTTGTGTTACAGGGAACAATCATATCAGCACACGAGAAAAGCGGCTAAATCGTTTCATGGATGAAAGCTACTTTTTGCTGGAATTACATAAACAGTACATTCCCAAACCGAAGAAATATCTGAAGGACGTGGTCAAGAAAATAGCTATCATTCACCCACAAAGGGATGACCTTTTCAACAAAACTCTGTACAAAAATCTGCAAGGTTTTCTGATGGACATCCCGTCTTTAAGAGTCATCGAAAGGCATGAGCTGGAAACCATATTGCGTGAGCACGAGATACACCAGTCTGGGCTTGTAACAGAAGTAGATGCCATCAAGATGGGCAAAATGCTTGGTGCAAGTCATATATTGTCCTTCGACATTGACATCCAGAACATGGACACTTCAACGAGCCTGAGTAGTTTTGTATCTATTCCTATACGGATTTACAATGTAGAAACGGCTGAGACTGAATACTACTTCAATGCGGTGTGTGATGGGAGCATGAAGGCACATGGTAGTGACTATGAATTTCTTGATGTCGTGTGTAAGGAAACCTTTGAGAAGAAAAGCTTGAGGGATGGGTTCTTGACATCTCTAGTTCGAACCGCTAACTATCACGCCTTTCTATCTCTCCAGAAGGCTTTTCAGTCTGAATGTGACTTTCTTGGGATTATTTGTTCGCCCAGATATGACAAAACAGGAGTCAGAATTGACTATGTTGCCGCAAATAGCCCAGCCGAAAAAGCTGGGTTGGACACTGTTAGGAAAGCGTTTTTTTCAGACATAATGCGAGACACCAAGAAAGCCGACCCAGACTTCATGAACACACTCCTCTTCCCAACGCTTTTGGAAATTGACGGTATTAAGCTTGCTAACACGGCTCAGCTTGACCAATACTTAGAAACCAAGAACCCTGGAGATGTTGTGAGGCTGAAGGTAAGGGAATCTGGGGAAACAAGAACAGTCAAAGTAACATTGCAATGCTTCTAATATCGCAAAACGAGGAAGACATTATGCCAGTTTTCGCTTAGGCTTGCTACGACCCATAGGCCGACACTTTGTTTCATCCCTCCCTAGACGGATTTGTTGTCTTGAATGACTTAGCCCATAGTTCCGGCCTGGACTTCACCCGCCGCCCATGGTATGGGTATTCAGGTTTTAAAGAGCAAATGGCCTATAAATCAGGCCCTCAAGAAGTACGAGAAGAAACAGTCCAAGTAAAATGACCCGTTTGTAACCCCCTTTCCCCAGAGGAGGTCCAAAATGGCTATCTCTCAAGAAATCCGAAAGAAACTTTATCAAAGAGCAGGTGGGCAATGTGAATGCACCATGAAAAGCTGCTCACACCATTCTGGCAGGTGCCCTCATCGCTTAGGCCCGGGTTGGGAAGCACACCACAAATGGGTACTCGGACCTGATAATTTGGGTAATCTTGTTGCTATGTGTGCAACCTGTCACAAAAACACGCGAACATATGGAAGGCATTAGCCACCAAAATCCCTGAGTAGCGTCTTAAGCGCCCTGACAGTTACTTGAATCGCTCCTGGCCGTACCATTAGTTCACCGTGTATTTGGCCAGACTCAGTGACCCGTATGCTAACGCCTACCCTGTCTCCAAGTTTGCGGGTCATTGCAGGGCCAAGATATCCCAGTAGAAAGTTTGCAAGATCACGCCAGGAGTGTAACCAGTAGTTACCATAATAAAAACATACCCAAGCCGGATTGTTCGAGTTTCCTTGGCAACTTTCGATGGTCTGCAATCGTGGAAATGCACTCAATGAACTAATTAAGTCCGCAATATCAGTATCTACAGGCGTGTTGACCCTCACCCATGTTTGCTTATGTAGCCCTTTCAATTTTTGTTCCCTTTACAAATTAAGAGTCAGGTAAAAATTTGAAATAAGGGGTCTCATTTCCCCTTTTTGCCTGTACCCCATATTCCCATTAACCTCAAAAAATGTGTTGTCTCTGCGTCTATCTGTATGCTGTTTACGTCTGTATGTATGTGTTTTACCCGTTTCTGTGTTTGCTACTCAGCCGTGTTCATAGTCACCCTACGAGCTTTAAACAGGTCCATAAGGTCAGACTCAAAGTACAGGCGTCGCCTTTCGTTCAATTTAATAAAAGGCAACCCGTTGTATCTCAGCGTGTCAAGCTGCTGCTTTGTGATACCGAGAAACTCGCACACTTCTTTTTCCGTGAGCACGCCTGCTAAGGGTTGATAGCTTGGGTTCATCGTCCCTCCTTATGAATGATTTTAACGCCTCAAGCTTGTGGACATGGCCTTTGGCCTCGCATTGCCTCTGTAGCTCAATCAACGTCTCTTGGTCACATCCTGCAAGACGCATCGTGCATCGACTACAGATAAAATCAACATCCTTGGGGGAATGGTAATGCTCACAAGGTTCCGGCCTGTTACACCAAAGGCATGTTGTCATAAAATTGTTTCCTTCCTGAATCTCTATCATGGGCAGCTCAATGAAAAAGTCCTTGCCTTTCCATGTACATACCCATTTCACTTTGCCTGTGTCGAATTAGACTTTCAACATACGGGTCTTAAAACCCTGATTTTTCTAATATTTACGCCATCTTTTCATTTATTCTAAGCCCTTAATCACATCAGGGCCCCCGCTGCCAAACTTGTCACAGTAGGGGCAACCCTTCAGCATACGTTCTAACATTTCCAGCTCGCTGCAATTAGCCTCCAAGGCAAAGTGGCCTATTATCTCGGAAAACGAGACAAGCCCTAACACGAGAGGGTCTAGGACATCGGGCGCGTCTTCCGGCTCCCCCTTCTTGGACGTCTCAATTTTGACTGCCAACTTCGCCCCCATCGCCTTCAATTTTGGGTCTTTTAACTTCATCAAATCAGCTGCTACGGATTTTGCCTCTGTAATCAGGCCTTCTACTTCTGCTTTCTTGCCACGGCCTGGACCACCAGCATGACCAGGCAGAAATCGGCCCTTTTCATCCCTTAGAGGAGCAGGTTTGGTTTCGTTTTTCTTGCCATTTTTCGTCCGGTTAGTTTTGCTGTTTGTTGCCATAATAGATACCTCCGTCATCGGTGATTTTCCCTTAACGTGTTGTGGGAAGGGACTCCGAAAGGGGACCCGCTCGCCCTTTTCGTTCCGGTCCCCCCGTACCCCCCCTGGGGCCTTGGGGGGCCGTCTACCTCCTGCCCTTTGTTGCCTTATCCAATCGTGGTGTCTTCCGTAGTCCAATGGTGCCCCAACTACCTGATTTCTACACGGGTGACACATCCTTAAACCCTTACCAAATAAGGGCTCGCATTTGCTATGTGACACTCAGTGTCATAAATTTCGGTAGTTCTTCTCGATAAACTCATGAATATCTTTCATCTTGAACCGGACAAGATTTCGACGTTTCTTTGTTCCCTCCCCAGGACATGGAATCCTCACGCAGGGTAAGCGCCCCTGATCTGCCAGCTTGTAAACCAGTGGGAGGCTTACCTTGAGCATCCGCTTTACATCCTTGGCGTCCACCAAAGAGTCAATGTGGTTTTGTCCGGTCATGTCCAATAAAAATTAATTCAATGTGTGCGTTACCAGAATCCCCATAAATTTACCCACCACCAACCCGCGCTCCGGCTGGGGCAAGAGCGCACACCAAAACTATCAAAGGTCTGAAAGCTCATCCTTCCAGGTTTTCAATTTACTTGTTTCCGTTGTTTGGTTCCTGATAATCCCGTAAAGATAGTCTTCGCGCTTGCCTTGAGAAGCATAGTCTTTGTCCAGGTAAATTTTAATTCCCGCCTCCACCTGTCCAACAGGGTATCGGTCCCACTTCCGCAGTTGAGCAACCAAAACGCTGTCAGCCACCTTGCCACTCTTGCGGGTTGAACGTATCGCATCAAAGGCTCGGTCTATTAGTTCCTGGTCATCATATCTTTTCCTTAAGGATGAAAAAACTTCGGGGGTTATTTCTTCTTGATTGTTCTTGTTTGTGTTCATTTGATGTTCACCCTGTTGTTCACTTCGCTGTTCACTTCCTTGATATGTCGGCCAGTTACTCACGGTAATTATTGAAAATTTTGTACAAGTTTTGATGTTCAAATTTTCTGTTTTTTCTAAAGTTTTTAACCATCGATATAGCGTTATCGCTGTAGGCTTGAGTTTGCGGCTATATTTGTTCTTGATGTGGCCTTGGTGATACTCGTAATGCAGGGAATCACGACCTGTTATGAATTGACCTGGTTTCAAGTTCACAGGTTCTAATAATCCGGGGACTGACACCTCAATCTCTTTATGGGTTGCCTTTGTCATGCAAAGTACCCACAACTTTAAAAGTCCTGGATGACTAAAAACATGGGAATCAATAATCTTACGATGTAGCTTTATCCATCCTCGGTCCACGTTCCCCAGCCTTCATGTTTAATCTTCTTCAACAATCTTTGTGAAATTGTCTGTAAATCTCAGTTTCTTCTTACCTGTCGGTCCGTGTCTGTTCTTGCGAATAGCACAAAGAAGAAGCTCCTTATCTTTCTGGTCTCGTTCGAGCCAAAGCCCCAAGTCACAGGCTGCTGCAATTTCACCTGCCCCTTTATAGCCGATCACTTTAGAATCGGACCGGGCAGCCTCGTTTGACACCTGGGACATGGCGATAACACAGGTGTTAAGGTCCTTAGCCATTTTCTGAAGTTGGATCGGAATAACAGACATCCGGTCATAAATACTGCCTTCGCCCTGCATATTCTGAAGGAAGTCCACAAAGACCACATCAAGGCCTGAAACTAACTTAATCGCCTTGCACCTGTCATTGATGCCCTGAAAGGTATACACATCGTCATAAATCCAGATGTTTTTTGTGTAGAAGTAATCAAGGGCCTCATCCACCTTGTTTTGAATCTCGGGGCTGAACTTACCCCTAAAAATGCTTAACGAAGGAACAACCGTTCTGTTGGACATTAAACGGAGCAAGATGCTCTCAGCGCTCATTTCAGTGCTGAATATTGCAATTGTGATATTTGGGTTGTGTTCAAGGGCATTCACAATCAATTGAATCATTAATGCAGTCTTTCCATGGGAAGTGTAGCCCCCCACAATCCAAAAGTGGGTCTTCAGAAAGCCCTGAATCGTGCTGTCCAAAAAACTAAACCCGGTCCGCTCACCTATCTTTTCTTGTTTTTTGTTTAGGTTGATTCTATCGCTCAGACGAAAGGCCACCTGTTTGATTGTGGCGTCCTCAAGCCCTATGCTTGGCCTCTTCTTTTCAAGCACATACTCAGTCAACTTATCTTGCTCTGCTTCAAGTGCCTGCCCTAGTTGATTGTTACACATACAACTCGCTTCTGAATAGTTGGAGTTTTGCTTGATCGTCATTTCCTGCCAGTATGTCTAGGTGGTGCTCATAAACGGCAAGATCGTGATAGCGTTCGCCATACGTCTCAAGGTCTTCTGGGCTATTGATCTCACCAAGGACTTTCCTGCAAGCTCGGCAAAAGGTTGCCACTTGGTCCGTTGCCTCGATTTCCCATCTCCTGAAGGCTTCAATCAATTTACGCCGGTGCTGCAATGTTTTGACCTTTTGGCATTGCTCACGGGTCAAGGGTCCTCGGTCAACGCCCAAAATTTTGAGAGCCTCTTTGAATGTGTAACCATGCAGTCTTTGAATGAAGTCTATGGCGTCCCCATGTTCGCCACATCCAAAGCAGTGAAAATGCCCATCAGGAAACACAGTGAAAGACGGAGTCTCATCGGCGTGAAAAGGACACAACCCCACGTGCCGGTTACCGGACCGTTTCAACTCCACTCCTGCGGCTTCCGCGACGGAAACAAGGTCAACGGAATCTCTAATTACTGATACATCCATTTCAGCCTACCACCCCTACCTCGTTGCCATTTTGAAAAGCGGGGAAAAAGTCTGCAGGATTCACCCTGAAAACCTCCGCGATTTTCTTGGCCTCCTCTATCTTAGGAGGAATTCCTCGTTCGATTAAACTAACCCGCCATTGTGGGATGCCGGTCTTTAAAAACAAATCGGTTTGACTCATGCCCCTTTTAATTCGTTCGAGTCGCATTTTAGTCATTTCTAACCCTCCTCCTTTAAAATGATTGAACGCAAACCTTCCATCTGCTTTATTTATATTATCGGCATATTTAAGGCTAAGCCAAGCTAGCGCGTTGATAATTATGGAGAAATAATCTCCCTTAAACTTTCAGTTTTAAGCAGATTTTGTCCCTTTTTAGTGAAAACAAAATTATCGGGATAATAATCTGGATTTAATCACAGGGTGTTTTTTGATAGGGAAAGGTGGAAGGAATAGTCCTATAATGCAGAAAGGCCTACTTTGTGGAAATGTTGCGGGACCGTGCCAAACGCTTCTCGATAGTGGAAGCTTTAATGTTAAAACCAGTAAGAGAGTTTATAAGTTTTTCAATGTTCTTATAAATAGCTCTTTTTGAAAGGCCGTGGACATATTTTTGGAAGACATTAACCCAGCTAGGTATCAAATTTTTGTATAAGAGCGTCTCAAATAAAATACTACTCGGTCGGGCTTGTTTTCCCGGAAGTTGATAAATCTCCCTAGATATTAAAGGTCGAGTTTTTCCTTTTCGGGGCTTCATCAAAAAATCATAAACCTTCTTGTTACAGCGTTTCTCCCAGTCTAAGAAAAGCTTGTGGGTTTTTTGAAGCGCACTTTTACGAACAACTTTATATATTATTAGAAAACTTTGCACCTCTTTATACGATCTTTTTAGTTCTTCAAATGCCTTTGCTTGCCTTCCTAGTAGCCCTGCTGGCGTTGTCACAAAACTATGAATAAAGGAATCTAACTCCATCACCAATTTCGTTATGAACCGATCAATATGTTGGCATGGTTTATAATCTGTCGCTGTTCTATAGGTTTTTATACCTAACGGATTCTTGTCCACATCGAATTTTATAATGCCGGAACTTATTATTATTTTCTTGCACTCTTCAACGGTAGATTCATCGAACAATTTGCGTGATGGTGTGTTCCTCATAGTGCCTCTCCAAAAGACAAAGATTCCACTTTAGGGTTTTTAGGGGGAAGGCCAGCAGTGGAGATACTGGCTTTTTGCCCGGCCCTGGCTATCCCCCACAACGAAAAATGTGACAAACTGTGACATGAATTACTTTTATTGCATTATTTGTTTCTATTGTATATAATCACAAAAATCAAGAAAGTTAAGAACTTGAGTAATTCTAGTGTCTTGCCAAATGCCTTCTAACCGGCCGTCATTTCAAGTGTATGGTCTGGGACAGTGTGCCCTGGACTACATTGGAAAAATAGACGCCTATCCCCCGCCTGATGTGAAGTGCGAGTTTTCTGACATGGTCATCCAGGGTGGCGGACCTGTGGCCACGGCCCTGGTGGCCCTTGCCAGATGGGGCCTGTCGTGTGTCTTTGCTGGCGTGCTTGGAGATGATCTGTTCAGTAGTATGATCAAGGCCTCTCTGGACGGGGAAGGAATCGATACCAGCGGCGTGCTTGTCAGGAAGGGTTTTGACTCCCAGTTTGCCTTTATTGTGGCCGAACCGGGGGCGGGGAGGCGAACCATCTTTTGGCGAAGGCCCACGGGGCCGCCTCCAAGCCCTGATGAGATCAATTACAGCATCATCAGCCGAGCCAAGGTTGTTCTCACAGATGGGCTCTTTTTAGAGGCCGCCCTTGCCGCATGCACGGCCGCCAGAAAAGCTGGGGGCCATGTGGTTGTGGATGCAGGTTCCCTTCGGGAAGGCATGCTTGATCTTGCCAGATTAAGCGATTATTTTATCGCATCTGAAACCTTTGCCACAGCCCTTGTGGGAGACGACAAGCCGATGGAAGCTTGTAAGCGGCTCGCAGAACTTGGACCCCGGGTGGTGGGCGTCACACTGGGCCCAAGGGGTTATGTGGCCCTGGCTCAGGGAAAAGTCATTAAGAAATCCGCATACCCTGTCGAGGCCGTCGATACGACGGGCTGTGGCGATGTCTTTCATGCCGGCTTCATCTATGGTCTGATCCAAGGGTGGGACATTGAGAAAAGCCTCGACTTTGCCGCCTGGGCGGCTGCCATGGTCAGCCGCAAACTGGGCGGGCGAGCCGGTATCCCCTCTCTTAAGGCGCTTTTGAAACATGGTTATTAAACCCGAATTTCGCAAGTATCGCAGGCTACTTATTACCACCAGGAGGTGAGGGAAACCGCTGAACGCAGGCCCACAGCCATTTCCACCCAGTACAACAGCACGCCAGGTAAAGGCATTGGGGGCTGGAGTGAAGTGGTTTCCCTCACCGTAATGGTGAATACCGAAACCATTGTGTGAGGCCCCAGGGTAGGACCAGCACTGAATCCGTGCAAAATTCAGTTTAATAGGGACATCTTTATGTATCGTAAGCAGCTTGTAAGAATCTTGGTTTTCTTTGTTTTTGTATCAGGCACGCTGGCCATGGCTGGCCTGGCAGGTAATGAGCCTGCGGCCGTAAGACAGGTTGAGGATTTTTCCAGGTTCAAGATCGGCACATTTCCTGAAGGCTGGAAATCCCGCGGCGGGGACGCATCCCAGGTGTACAGGGTCAGGGCAAACCAGGAAAGCTATCTTGAAGCAAAGGCGATCAATTCAGCCGTTACAATTGCCAAGGAATTTGAGTACGATCTTAGAGCATATCCTTTCCTGACATGGCAGTGGCGTGTGATTCAATGCCCGAAAGGCGGCGATGAGAGATACAAGAAAACAGGCGACAGTGCGGCCGCCATCTACGTTATCTTCCCGGCCCTTTTCAGACCGAACAACATCAAGTATGTATGGAGTGCTTCCCTGCCCATCGGCACAACGACTGAGAGCCCGTATAGCAGCAAGACCAAGATCATAGTGCTCCGGAACCAGTCTTCGCCCCTTGGGACCTGGGTGTCCGAGAAGGTCAACGTTTACGAAGATTACAAGAGACTGTTCGGCCATGAGCCCGAACAGGTGAAAGCTATTGGACTCATGTCCGATTCAGACAACACCAAATCCAGAAGTGAGGCTCATTACAAAAAGATAAGTATAAGCAGACAATAGTCATGCATTCTCGCTGCCCTACAATACAAAGCATGTCTCAGCGCCCGCTTGTGCAGTTCAATGGGGCTTGCTGCAAAGCATCTAATCGTTTACATCTAAACATCTGCCATCAAACATCTCTGCGTTATTTATTGCAAACAATCGTTATGCCCTTCTTAGTAAATAAGCGACCTTTGCAAGAAACTATCTGTCCACAAAGGTCCTGTGCCATAATTCCAAAATAAGAAGCGACCAGAGTCGATCTCCGTGGTCAACCCCCCCCGCCATGTGTTCACGCACAAGGGTCCTGATGGCATCTTTCTTAAAGTACCCGCGGGATAGGGCCTGCTGGCCCAACAAAAGGTCCGCGGCATACGACTTCAGCTCATTTCGAAACCAGTAGCCAAGGGGAACACCAAAGCCCATCTTGGGCCGCTTCACGATCTTATGAGGGAGAAAGGGTTTTGCGACCTTTTTCAGGATATATTTTTTGGTCCAATGCCTCAGTCTTAAATGGACCGGGATCCTGGCCACATACTCCATCAGGTGATGGTCCAAAAAGGGTGATCTGGCCTCCAAGGAATTGGCCATAGAGGCGATATCAGCCTTAACCAGCAAATCATTAGCCAAATAAGAACGCATGTCAAAATCAAGGATCTTTTCAACTGGGTCATGAGCCGTGCTTTGTTCAAAAAGCGTCAAGATGACCTGGTAGGCATCCTTGTCCGAGACCGTGGTCCTAAAACCATTTGTGTAAATGTCGGATTTCAACCTCTTGTCAAAATGGCACACCCACTTGATATAATCCTCACCACAGGGGTATGCCATCCCTTCCAGGAAACGCTTCACGCGCCTGACTCGGTTGTGGATATCCGGGGATTCAGGCCACATTGTCAGCAGTTTCAATAGAAACGGGTTTAAGAATTTTAAGCTTTTTCGGTAGTATCTTCCATACTTGTAGGCTACATATCGATCATACCCAAAGAAGTTCTCGTCTCCGCCATCCCCGTTCAATGCCACAGTCACGTAATCTCTGGTCAGTCTTGAGACGCAATAGGTGGGAATAATCGAGGCGTCAGCAAAGGGTTCGCCCAACTGAAACACCAGATCTGGGAGTATATCCAGTGCATTTGGCCTTACCTTAAATTCGTGATGTTCGGTGCAGTACTTCCCAGCCACGACACGGGCATATGGTAATTCATTGTACGAACTCTCCTCAAAGCCGATTGAAAAGGTCCTGATCGGTTCTGGATGAATATCGCTCATGAGCGCCACGATAAGGCTGGAGTCTATGCCTCCGCTCAAAAAGGCCCCGAGAGGAACATCGCTAATCATCCTTAATTCGATCGATTCTCGCAGCTTCTCAAGTAAAGCCTCTGCGATCTCGGCCTCGCCGAGGTCCTCTAACTTGTTGTTATAGTCAAGCGCCCAGTACCGTTTTACCAACAGATTCCCCTTTTCCCATACGAGGAAGTGGGCGGGTGGAAGCTTTTTAATCGCTTTGAATGCAGTCAAGGGGGCAGGCACATACTGGTAGGTCAAGTAGAGATCTATGGCTGTATGATCAATATCTCTTGGAACCGATGTATCCGCCAGAAGGGCACAAAGACTCGAGGCAAAGCTGAGGCTGCCATCTTTTCCAAGCGAATAAAACAGAGGCTTTTGCCCCAAACGGTCTCTGGCCAAAAAGAGTCTGTTTTTCTCTTCATCCCAAATCGCAAAGGCAAACATACCCCTGAGTCTGCTTAGGAACTCGGTCGAAAATTCTTGATATGCATAAAGAACAATTTCAGTATCTGTTCTGCTCTTGAATCTATAGCCCCTTGCTATCAGTTCTCGTCTGAGATCTTCGAAATTATATACCTCGCCATTATAAACAATCCAAATCTTCCCGTCGCTGTTGCACATGGGCTGGCGGCCTGCCCGTGATAAATCAATGATACTCAACCTTCGATGACCCAGACCGACTGACACGCCGCCGCCCCTTTTTGACGTTGAACCCTGTTTGATATAGAGCCCATCATCATCCGGCCCTCTGTGTCTCATGGTCTCCCGCATGGATAAGAGGATTTCCGGGTCGATCGGCTTCCCCTCGGGGTTGATATGCCCACAAATGCCGCACATAATGCTCTAACTATCCAAGGACTTCGATTCAGGCGTGACGTATGACATGAATATCAAGGCCGGACTTATCGTACTGTTCAGCCCTCCTCCAGCTCAGAGGGCGTGATGGCAAAGCTTTTTAGAATACCTAGGACATCGGTAAACCAGAACGGGATAAAACTGACATTCTTTTGACCACACGCAAAATATCCTCTTCTGTGTTACAAATCATCTCTGCCTTTCCTGTATGGGATTCATCGGTATAGGCGATAGTCGACGCCATATTTTTTTGCCTTATAAGCAAATTTGCGCTCGGTTGTGTGAAGCATCTTTGCGGCCTTTGCCATATTGCCCCGCGTGCTTTTCAGCGCATCAATAATGATCTCCCGCTCCAGATTCGCCACAGCCTCCTCTAATGACCGCCCAGGCAAGGTACCCGACTCCTCTGCCGTCTGCACTGTCGGAGGCAAATGGTAGCTGTGGATCACGCCCTCGTCACAAAGCAGCACGACCCGCTCTATGCAGTTCTCAAGTTCTCGCACGTTCCCAGGCCAGTGGTACTGCATCAGCATGTCAATAGCCGGCGTCGAAAAACGGCGGATGTCCTTTTGGTTCTCCTTGGCGTATCGCTCTAAAAAGTAGTCCGCTAACAGCAAAATATCAGTCTTGCGCTCCCTTAACGGGGGCATGTAAATGGGAAAAACATTCAACCGGTAATACAGGTCGCCACGAAAGCTCCCTTCCGCCACGGCCCGCTCTAAGTTCTTGTTCGTGGCCGCTATAATGCGAACATCCGCCTTAATGGTCTCATACCCCCCTACCCGCTCAAACTCCTTCTCCTGAAGAACCCGCAAAAGCTTCACTTGAATCTCCATGTCAACGGAACCAATCTCATCCAAAAAAATCGTCCCTTTGTTCGCCAATTCAAATTTTCCACGCTTTTGCCGAATCGCACCAGTAAAGGCCCCTTTCTCATGACCGAAAAGCTCGCTTTCAATAAGATTGGCAGGTAGTGCTGCACAGTTCACTTTCACAAACGGGGCATTTGCCCTCAGGCTGTTATAGTGAATGGCATTGGCTGCCAACTCCTTGCCCGTGCCGCTCTCACCCCGTATCAACACCGTGGCATTGCTCTTGGATACCTGGGAAATCATTTGAAACACATCCCGCATCTTGTTGCTGTTGCCTATGATATTGGTAATGCGGTACTTATTGGAAAGCTCCTGGCGAAGCCGCCTGTTCTCTTCCCTGAGCCGCTCCCTTTCAAGGTGGATCGTTTCAAGATTAATCACATGCTGGGCAATCATCGTGGCAATAATGGAAAGCAGCCGCTCCCCGTCCTTTAAGGCGTAAGACGCCTCATAGGGCCGATCAACACTCAGGGCCCCCACAACCTGACTCCCTTTTTTCACAGGAACGCATATAAAGGAAATCTCCTGGTCCGATACAGCCCTCCTGGTGGCCGTGCGGTTCAAAAACAAAGGCTCTTCGCTGATCCTCGGCACAACAATAGGCTTGCCTGTCTGGATCACCCGCCCGGTGATCCCCTCACCCATCTTATACTTACCCCTTTGCATGGCAGCCCTTGAAAGACCGTGCGCAACCTCAATGCTGATCTCATCCCTGAGGGGATTAAGAATGGTGATCGTCCCTCGCACCATGTCCGTTGAATCGGAAAGAATGTCCAGAACCTTGTAAAGTGACTTCCTCAGATCCAAACTCATATTGAGGGCTTCGCTGATCTCATAAAGCAAACGGACTTCTTCAATCTTTCTCATCTGTCAACCCGAATCATGCGACGAAACATGAAATCCCTTCCTCACCCAAAAGGTAAAACGCAACACAAACAAAAGCAACAACGTAAAAGGGGCGTCAGGCTTGTCTATTGGGGTACAATCTGGGACAAACGGATAGCGCAATTTTTAGACTATGGCCTTTTGCTTCTTATGATCAAGTGCTGCTCGTATAAATGATACAAAGAGTGGCTGTGGGTCCATAGGCCGGGACTTAAATTCTGGGTGAAACTGACACCCGAGAAACCAGGGATGATCTGCAATTTCCACAATCTCAATCAGTTGGCCATCAGGAGAGGTGCCGCTCATGATAAGCCCTGATTGCTGCAGTCTTTCCTTGAAAGCATTGTTAAATTCGTAGCGGTGACGGTGCCTTTCTGAAATCTCCTTTCTTCCATAAGCTCGATAAGCAACCGAGTCCTCAATGAGTGTACAAGGGTAGGCCCCCAGCCGCATGGTCCCGCCCTTATCCGATGTGGTGTCCCTTGTTTGCACTGTCTGCGATTTATAGTCAAACCACTCTGTCATCAAATAGATGACCGGAAAGGGAGTCGCCTCATCAAATTCTGTGCTATGTGCTCCCTCCATCCCTGCAACATTGCGCGCATATTCCACCACCGCCATTTGCATGCCAAGGCAGATGCCGAAAAATGGTATCTTTTTTTCACGGGCAAACCGAATGGCCCCGATCTTACCCTCAATACCCCGTGAACCAAAGCCGCCCGGGACCAAAATCCCATCAGCCGCCAATAGGCGCTGCCCACAACTCGACTCATCAATGGTCTCTGAATCCACAAAGTCCAGGCTCACCTTACAATCGTTGGCAATCCCCCCGTGGCAAAGTGCTTCGTTCAGGCTCTTGTACGATTCTCGCAGGTGAATGTATTTACCCACAACGGCAATGGTGACCGAGTGTCTGGGATTTTTGATTTTTGCCACCAGCCGTTCCCAGTCCCCCAATTTCGGAGCCCGGGTCCAAATATTCAGCAGTTCGATAATCTTGTCATCTAGGCGTTCCTTGTGGAAAACCAAGGGAACCTCATAGATCGTCTCAACGTCCTTGGCTGTAATGACTTGGTCTACATCCACATTGCAGAATAGGGCTATTTTTGACTTGATCTCTTTGGACAAAAATCGGTCGGTGCGGCAAAGCAGAATATCAGGCTGGATACCGATGCTGCGCAGTTCTTTCACACTGTGCTGTGTTGGCTTTGTCTTGACCTCGCCCGCGGTAGCTATATATGGGACCAGAGTCAGGTGAACATAGAGTACATTTTCTTTTCCCACCTCTGACTTGAATTGTCTTATGGCTTCCTGAAAGGGAAGGCTTTCAATATCGCCTATGGTGCCACCCACCTCAACGATCACGACATCCACATCTTGGGCCACCGACATGATACTCTGCTTGATTTCATCCGTGATGTGGGGAATAACCTGAACCGTGCCACCCAGATAATCTCCCCGGCGCTCTTTCGTGATGACTGAGTGGTAGATCTTTCCTGTGGTGAAGTTGTTATTTCGGCCCAGCTTGGCGTGTGTGAATCGTTCGTAATGGCCAAGATCCAGATCGGTCTCTGCCCCATCGTCGGTCACAAAGACCTCGCCATGCTGAAATGGATTCATCGTGCCCGGATCCACGTTAATGTACGGATCGAGCTTCTGAAGGGTTATGGTCAATCCCCGACTCTCAAGGAGTGCCCCAATAGCTGCAGAGGCGAGCCCCTTGCCCAAAGATGAAAGAACGCCACCCGTGATAAAGATAAACTTGGTCGGAAAAGGCATATTTAAAGGAATCCTCCTACAACATTCTCTTCACAATGTGTTGATGTATGATGCCCGATGCCTGATAACAAGTGAAATGTTTGTCGGACATCCGGCATCTGGGATCCGGCAACCGTCTATGAAGTACTCCCATTTTTCACACGATTGACAATGGACTCGGAAATCTTTTCGGCAGATATACCAAAGAGTTCTTCAATCTCAAGCAGATTTAGATATTCATCCTTCCAGGCAAGGCTTGTCTCTTCAACAAGATTTCGGATATGATGATATTTGCCCCCTAGAGCGCTGACCTTATCTTCAAGCTCTACCTGGGTTTTAAATCCAACATTGAATAGTAGGAGATAGTCAATATTGGTGCCGGCTGAGATGACCGGAACGGCAAGAATACTTCTGTTATCCGTTCTTCCTTTGCCAATAAATACATTCCCGTTCTTCACGATGATCCGCTTGGTACCCCGCAACCTATTATCAGTCTCAACCCGGGAGACAAGCTCTGCAGCGCTTCCTTCTTTTTTGATCACATGGATGGTCGAATCTTCAACAGGCTCCCCCAAATAGTTCAAACCCGCTATCCTGTAAAGTGTGGTCCCCTTTATTTCGCTAATGACCGCCTGTAATCGCTTCAACACTAAAACGTTGCTGGTGGTAAGCTGGTTTTGGTTAAACCCATGATTACCGAGTGCTTCAAAGAGGAGGCCTTCTACCTTTTCTGAGATCCTGCTTGTGCCAACCGTGACAGTTTTCGCCTGGTGTTTTATGGCATCCACAGGCCGGGCCATCTCATTGATGACTTTGCCAATACACTCAAAAAAGGCTGTCAGTATATTGGGCGCGGTGCCCTTGATCCCAAAATCAAACTCAAAATCTGAGACAGGGAGTCTTCCTGCCAGGTATTTTAGCAAGAGCGTGAGATCCGATGCGGCCTGTATTGCCATGGCTGTGGTGTATCGGTTGTGGCTTATTCTCTCCTTGAAGGCCTTATAAAACCGCGCTGCCTTTTCTTTAAATCCCTCATCCAGTATGATCTCGTACACATCCTGTCCCTTGTCCATAGAGGTGGCGACATGTTCATGGATCTGCTCCCGGAAATTGAACAGATATCGGGACTCTTCATTGATGGCCAAGGCTGCGTAGTATCCCCAAAGATGACCTGCCAGGGTGTTTAGTATGGGCGCAAAGTGCTCCTTTACCTCGGGCACGTAAATCACTGCATCGGCATACGGCTCAAACCGATGCTCGCCTTCTGTGGCCACCACAATCGGCACAGCTTGATGGGCTTTGAATATAGCTGTGTCCTTCACAATGTCACCGACGACGTCATCACGGTTGCCTGCGGCACAAACAAAGATCAAGGGCTCCGAAGAAAGATCAATGTGCTTTTTGTCTTCAACCACGTCTGATGAGATCGTTTTATAGCAAAGTTCGCTCAGTTTTATTCTAATTTCATCAGCAGAGATCTTATTGGGGCCGCTTCCCACAACAGCCCAGTATTGTTTTGTAACCGCAAATTTCTCTGCTGATTGTCCGATCTCCCGCCGCTTTTCCAACACCTTCTCCATGCATGCAGGAAGCCTCCAAAGGTGTTCTATCTCCGCTATAATCAAATCGTCTGTTATGCTGCCGACCAATTGGGCCAGCCTCAGCCCCAGGATGCTCCCTCCTACAACCTGAGAATAGTACGCCTTGGTGGAGGCAACAGACATTTCAATATCTCTGCCGGTGCTCGTATAAAGCACGCCATCCACCTTAAATGTGATGTCAGAGTCCCTCCTGTTGACAATGGCTATGGTGTAGGCCCCTCGTCCTTTTGCCATATCAATGGCACGATTGGTATCTGTGGTCGTTCCAGACTGCGTGATGGCAACCACCAGGGTATCCTCCAATGCGTCTGCAAGCATAAACCCGCTGAATTCAGAAGCCTTAAGGGCAGCCACACGGATATCGGTCTCTTTTAAATAGTACTTCAGCAGTTCCGCACACCCTGAAGCCGCCACCCCTGCTGTGCCCTGTCCCATAAAAAAAATCTTGCGGATCCTGTTTTGTCTCAAGGCCGATTCAAGGCGAGCCGGTATGACGGAAGCATCCAGGAGGATCTGTGGACATCTTTTGCCGTTTTTTTCAACGATGGCCACCCGGCCTTCAATGGTCTGTTCCACCGAGCGTGGCGATTCTGAAATTTCCTTCAAAAAATAGTGGGGATAGTTCTGGCGGTCGATATCTCTTGAGGTAATTTCTGTCTCTTTAACGTCCTCTTCGGAGAGCTCAATAGGCATGCCATCATAATACATGGCCTTGATACCTTCAATGCCTCCACTGGAATTCTGATCCAACACAAATATTTGACCCTGAGTTTTGCCGGATATGCCTTCAACCACCTTCTCCCCGTCCAGCTTAACATAACGGGGCGTTTCCTCAACAAACCCGTAGCTCTCAGAAGCCAACACATAGTGGTCTTCGGCCAACCCCACAAATATCGCTTGCCCGCTGCCCTTCTGTGCGAGAAAAATCTTTCCGGGTGCAAGGTCACTGTGCATGGCAATGGCATGAGACCCTTCAAAATCGCTGACTGCCAGGCGAAAGGCTGTTTCAAGCGTCTTGTCTTTCTTAAGGTACTTTTCTATCTGAAGTGGAATGATCTGAGTATCTGTGGTAATCTCCTTGGCAATAGCCCGCCCACTTTCCCTTTCATAGTCCCGTTTTAGGCTCTGGTAATTATCAATATCTCCATTCAAACAAACATGAATGATGCCGGTAAGATTTGGCTCGCAGACGCCAACGCCATCTTTCTCATGAAAACCGTCTTGCGCCACGCCAAAATTATCAACAGGATGGCAGTTGGCTTCACTGATTTCGCCAACCGAAGCCCAGCGGGTATGGGCCACTGCGCTGTGATCAATGTGGGGGAACCTAATGAGGTGCTGGAATATGGCATCCTCCCGAACCTGCTTTCTCAGATATTGAACATTGTCCCCAAGACTTCCGATCTCAGCGGCTATCTTGTAAGTGAATGCCAATGAAACCGTGGGACTGTGCTTATTGATCCTGATGCCGCGATTTAATAAGACATAGCCAGCCTGTCTGGCCTCAAATTCATCAAGCAGGGATTTCTCTTGCAACGTTTTTTGAAACCGGGAAAAGTTGGCCTCATCAAGTACAAAAAGGAGGGAGATACCTGCAGAGTCTCTTCCCCTGACTTCAAGTCGATCCAGGTTGTTAAAGACAAGGTTAATCTCTTTGAGCCGCCTCACAGCAAGTGGGGTGTTGTCGTATTGGCCAAATGAGCCCAAGGCATTTATTTTGTCAATATTTTCAAGGATCTCGTACTTCAAGGACCACAGGATATCCCTCAACTGAATTATGCGGCGACTCATGGATTCATATTCTTCTGCTGCCAAACGCCCTTTTTTCTGGATCCGAACATTGTCTTCAGCCTCGATCAGGCTCTCTAACTTCGCACAAAGGTTGGAAAGTTGCTCCCTGTAGCCCCTGTTAGAAAAAACTTCATAAAACTCATCGTGAGCCTTAAATCTATTACAGAGGTGTTTGATCTCCTTCAAGAGATCTTTTCCACCAAGGTAACTGTCTATTCGTCCCGGCCTTTTTTTTTCGAGCCTCTCCCAGGTGTATTCAAAAAGGGTCTCTACCTTATGCTCTATCTTCTGAACGGGCAAATTTACGGTTTGGGCAGATCGTCTCTTGAAGGCCAGAACACCTGTTATCCCGCAGTTTAAAACGGCAGGATCATAAGGAAACAGAACTAATGAACCTTCTGCAACCGTTTTCAAACTCCTTCCAAAGTAAAAGCCGGTAATGCCTTTTGTCTTCAAAAATGCCTTTATTTTCTTGAGTATCATACCCCTATCTTACAAAATTGTACGTTAACAGGGAAAGCCTCCATCTTTCCCATTACTCCTGAGAGAAGGGGGGCGGCCCTAAAAAGTAGTAAATGAGCTTGAACAGATGCTTTAATCAAGCCCTACGTATATGATTTTGGGACCTCATCCCTACTCATGCAAAAGGATTTTAACCCCTAAGGGCCATCTCAAGCTTTCCAATATCTGCTGGTGTGTCAACTTCCTTTGAATCATAGCGGGTCTCTACCACTTTAATCCGGTAGCCATGATCCATAGCCCGTAGCTGTTCAAGCTTCTCTATGGCTTCCAGCCTGCCCTGCGGAAGCGAGGCAAAGCAATCCAAAAAATGCTTCCGGTAAGCATAGATCCCCAGGTGTTTGAAGATATCGAATGACACGGCACCATCCCGGCTACAAGGGATGGTTGATCGGGAGAAGTAAAGGGCAAAGTGGTCTTTGTCAAACACACATTTTACGTGATTCGGATCATTGATTTCAGCCGGATCACTTATCTTGTAAATCAGGGTGCTCATGACAAGGTGGGAATCCTCCAGGAGTGGAGATACAACCTCAGGAAGACACCGCGGATCAAAGGCTGGTTGATCGCCCTGGATGTTGATGACAATATCTTCGTCTTTTAGGCCAAGTGCTTGGGCGGCCTCTGCTGCCCGGTCTGATCCGGATCGATGGGTTGGCGCTGTCATTAATACCCGGCCACCAAACCCCTGAACACACCTATAAATGCGCTCGTCATCTGTGGCAATCACCACGTCGGTCAGAATGGCGGCCTGTTTGGCCTTCTCATACACCCACTGGATCATAGGTTTGCCGAGAATCGCCATCAGGGGTTTGCCTTCAAATCTCTTGGAACCGTATCTGCAGGGAATGATAGCAACTATTTTCATGAGATCAAACACACATCATGGACTCGTAAAAAGTCATCAAATAGACGGCTCCAGATGCAAGACGCGCACCTCTTTTAAAGCCGTCAGGCGCAATCTTGAGAAATGAGGCGTACTTAAACGTACGTCGGAATGATTTACCCTGTTAAATCGGCTCCGCCGTCTCGCATAACAAGAATTTAACAGAGCGGGGATGAAGCGCAACGCAGTAGATGGACTTTTTACGAAGCTGTCACACACGACTAAAGTACAACAGAGGCCGCCTTTTGGACAGCCGACACAATGGTTTCAAGGCGATCGTCGCTCATTTTCACTGAAATGGGATAGACCAGAAGCCTGTCGAAAACCGCTTCTGACTTAGGGAGGTTATCTGGCATATATCTTAATGCCTCTCCTGCTTCGCTTCTTTTGAAAGGCCACCCGGTCCGACACAGGGTCAAGCCCTGGTGCAGGTGTTCCCATTTCGGATAAAAATGCCAGGTATTTTCTTTAAAGTAGATAGCACCCGCCTTTTCCTCAGACAATACCTTTTTAAATTTCCTTGCCGTGCCCCCGTCCGGGAGAAAAAAGGCCAGAAAGGTGGCCGTGTCTCCTGCTGGATCCGGGATTGTTCGAAAAGTCACACCATCCACATCTTCAAGAGCCGACCTGATGGCCGCCTTGTGTTTCCTCTGTGCAGCAATGATGTCATCCAGCTTGGCCAGTTGGGCCAGTCCAATCGCTCCTTGAAGCTCGGTCATCCTGTAATTGAACCCTATGAATCGGCGACCTTCCAAGCCTCGTTCCAGCTCCGGGTTATGGTCATGGCCGTGGTCGTGAAATTCTGAACAATTGCGATAAAGGGCCGCATCATTGGTCACAATCATGCCGCCTTCACCTGTTGTGATGGCCTTTACCGGATCAAATGAGAAAATGCCCATGGTACCAAAGGTCCCTAGGTGGCGACCATTCAAGGTTCCACCGCAGGCCTGAGCTGTATCCTCTATAACGGGAATACCGTGCCTGTCCGCAATGGCTACGATCTCCTCTATGCGGGCCGGTGCCCCAAGCATATGGACCGGTATGATCGCCCTGGTGCGAGGCGTTATCTTTTGCTCCAAGTCTTCAGGGTCCATGGTCAGGGTTTCATCCACCTCTGTAAAGACAGGCACCGCCCCGCTATCCAGAATGGCCTCCCACGTGGCCACAAAGGTAAACCCCTGCGTGATGACCTCGTCGCCAGGACTAATACCGAGGGCTGCCATGGCCACACGAAGTGCAGCGGTTCCTGAGGATACTGCCTGTGCATAAGCGGCTCCGCAGTATTCGGCAAATCGTTTTTCAAATTCAGCTACTTTGTAAACGCCTTTTCGCTGTTCGGCAAACTCATAGCGAAACAGGACCCCGGTATCGAGCACCTCCAAGACCTCACGCTTTTCTTCTTCCCCAAAAACTTCAAAGCCAGGCATGGGTTTCCTCCTATTTAAAAAGCTGATTGGTAAATCTTGATGGCTGCCTCTTTTGTCATTTTTCTCGGATTGTTTGCAATGGGTCGGGCGACCGTCATGGCCATCTCAGCCATGTCCGCTATGGCCGACTCTGGTATGTTAAGATCTTTGAGCCGTTGCGGGATGCCGATATCCCTTGAGAGCCCTCTAACGACCTCCACACCTGCCTTTGCGGAGACCCCCCGGGAATGTCCTGTTGCCCCGGCTCCTATCAGCAATGCAACCTGTGCATATTTTTCTTCTGCATCCTCTAGGTTATATGCCATAATATACGGTAAAAGAACGGCATTGGCCAAGCCGTGCGGAATATCAAAAAAGGCGCCGAGTGGATACGCCAAGGCATGGCAGGCCCCCACACCGGCACTGGCCAGTGCAAGCCCCCCCATGAGGCTTCCCAGCAACATATCACGCCGAGCCTGCAGATCGTCTCCACGGTCAACAGCCCGTCTCAAATTCGCCCCGATAAGGCTGATGGCTTCACGGGCCACCAGATCACTGATCGGGTTGGACTGCAATGAGGTAAAGGCCTCAATAGCGTGTGTTAGGGCATCCATGCCCGTGGTGGCAGTTGGATACGGGGGCAAACTCACGGTCAACTCTGGATCCAGGAGCGCCAGGTCGGGATACATGAAGCGGCTGTTAATGCCTCCCTTTACCTTTTTCTCTCTCATGGTAAAGACGGCTGTAAAGGTCACCTCACTCCCTGTGCCTGCAGTCGTAGGTATCATGATGGTAGGCAGGCCGGGCATTGGTACTGTTTCAAGCCCGATATAGTCAACAGCCTTTCCACCGTTTTTAGCCAACATAGCTGCCGCCTTGGCCACATCCAGACTACTGCCTCCACCCACGCCCACAATAAGGTCACAGCGTTCTTTTATGGCCAGCGCAGCCCCCTCATCTGCCAGAACGGGTTCTGGCTCCGAGGTAACCTTATCGTACAGAACATAAGAAACGCTATTGGCTTCCAGGGGATCCACGACCCGTTGAGCCACACCGACCTGCTCAAGGCCTTGATCCAGAACCAGCAGGACCTTTGTCCCGGAAAGTGCCTTAATCTCGTCTGATAGCTTTCTAATAGAACCCTGTCCGAATAAGATCTTCTTAGCACCTTGAAAGGTAAATTGGGATATCATATCAACTCTCCACAGGCTGTTGCCCAAATCACCGAAATGCAAATGTGAAGCCTCCCCGCCCTCCCGGGCAGGGATTCTGCCTGACGGCAGCGCTTCGCGTCCGGGGAGCAGGCCGGTCAATATGTAAAATGCTCAAACAGTCTAAAGGGTAAGGAAATCCGCTAAGCATAGGTTTCCGGCCATTTCCACCGACAATAATCGCATACCGGCTAAAGGCGTTGGGGGCCGATGAGAAGCGGTTTTTCTTACCCTGAATGGTGAACTATTGCAAACTTTCAGTATTCAAGGCACAGCTTTGAAAAGCCTTCTTCTGGCGGTATGGGATACTTACCATTAAAACAGGCCAAACAAAAACCATCCTTTTCAAGTCCCGTAGCCTCAAGCATGCCAGGAAGGCTCAGATAGCAAAGGCTGTCCAGCCCGATAAAGTTTTTCACCTCTTCCACCGTGTGCTGGGAGGCAATCAGTTCCCCCTTGGTCGAAAAGTCAATACCGTAGTAACAAGGATAACGGTGAGGCGGGCAACTTACCACCATGTGAATTTCCCTAGCCCCGGCTTCCCGCAAGGTCTTAATGCGCATCTTGCTCGTGGTACCCCGTATGATCGAGTCTTCGACAATCACGACACGTTTCCGTTTAAGAATTTCACGAACCGGGTTGAGTTTAACCTTCACCCCGAAGTCCCGCATGGATTGGGCAGGCTCAATAAAGGTCCTCCCCACGTAATGGTTCCGGATGACCCCCATCTCCAAGGGTATGCCTGATCCATGACAGAAACCAATGGCGGCATAGTTTCCAGAATCTGGGAAGGGCATGGCAAAGTCGGCCTCAAGGGGATATTCCTCGGCCAATTTTTTCCCAAGCCTCTTTCGCACAGTATAAACATTCTGGCCAAAGATATTGCTGTCGGGCCTGGCAAAATAGATAAATTCGAAGATGCAAAATGTACTCCTGCGTTCGGCAAAAGGCCTGATTGACCTTAACCCATCTTGACCAATGATCAATATCTCGCCTGGATCAATATCTCTGATATACTGAGCATCTATCAGATCGAGGGCGCATGTCTCAGAGGCGACAATATAGCTCCCGTTGAGCGCTCCAAGACACATGGGACGGAACCCATTGGGGTCCCTGAAAGCCATAAGCTTATCTTCAGTCATCAAGACGCAACAATAAGCCCCTTGAATCTCAGAAACTGCCTTGACCACGGCCTCTTCCACCCCATCTTGTATGTTGCGGGCCAGCAGGTGGACGATGATCTCGCTGTCCATGGTGGTCTGAAAAATAGAACCTCTCTTTTCAAGATCTCCCCTCAGCTTTTTGGCATTGGTGAGATTCCCGTTGTGGGCAATGGCCAGGGTCTTTCCCGCATGGGAAACGACAAACGGTTGGGCGTTTTTGGCAATAGAAGACCCGGTCGTGGAATATCTAACATGCCCAATGCCTATGTGGCCGCGTAGCGTATTCAAGATCGGTTCATTGAAGACCTCATGGACAAGCCCCATCCCCTTGTGTTCTTGAATTGACTTACCCGTAGAGGTCACGATACCAGCACTTTCCTGTCCCCGGTGCTGAAGAGCATAGAGCCCAAAATAGGTTAACTTTGAGGCATCATCGTGTCCGAATACACCAAAGACGCCACATGACTCTTTTGGCCCATGACAAAGTTTCATCCTTTACCCCACCTTTTTAGGCGACCTCTTTTCCTCTCAGTGGCTCCTCTGAGGACTTGTTGCTCCAGTGGTCACAGTCTTTGTGGAAGTTTTGAAGCGATCGAACGGTCATCTTCCTCTTTTTCATCGCTTCAATCCCCGAAGCCATGGCACAGGCACCAGCAAGCGTGGTGGCGTATGGCAGACCATATCTTAGGACTGTGCGACGAATGATGCGGGAACCTTTTGCACTTTCTTTGCCTGAAGGCGTGTTAATCACCAACTGGATATCCCCGTTCTTAATGTAATCAATCACGTTGGGCCGCCCTTCACCGATCTTCTTCACAGGTTGGTTTATCACGCCGGCTTTTTTTAAGCACTGTGAGGTCCCTCGGGTCGTTAGGATATCAAAGCCCATTTCATACAAGTGCCTTGCCACCGGATAGACCGCCTCCTTGTCTGCATCCTTGACACTGATAAAGACGGTTCCTTGCGTCGGCAGATATTGTCCTGCACCCAGTTGAGACCGCGCAAATGCCCTGCCAAAGTCAACATCGATGCCCATCACCTCACCGGTGGATTTCATCTCAGGGCCCAGAAGAACGTCCACGCCTGGGAAACGATCAAAGGGGAAAACAGCTTCCTTCACTGAAATATGATTGGGTTTTGCTTCTCGAGTCAATCCCAAGTCTTTTAAGGTCCGGCCCAGCATCACCTTGGTAGCCAGCTTGGCCAAGGGAATCCCCGTCGCCTTGCTGACAAAAGGAATGGTTCGTGAGGCCCTGGGATTGACTTCCAGCACAAAGACTTCTTCGTCCTTGACGGCAAATTGAATGTTGATCAAACCAACCACCTGGAGTTCACTCGCGAGAGCCCGAGTATTCTCTCTGATCTGTTCCACGAGATCGGGCGGCAGGTCCTGCGGGGGGAGGACACAGGCGCTATCACCTGAATGGACACCCGCTGCTTCAATGTGCTGCATGATCCCACCGATAATCGTGGTCTGTCCGTCGGAAATCGCATCCACATCAATCTCGATAGCATCTTCAAGGAATTTGTCAATCAGGATCGGGTGCTCTGACGCAGCCAGGAGGGCCTCACGCGTAAAGGCCTCCAAAGATAGGCGGTCATAGACAATCTGCATGGCGCGCCCTCCAAGAACGTAGGAAGGCCGTACAATGACAGGATAGCCGATGGCATCTGCCACAGTTGATGCTTCCTGTACACTGGTCGCGGTCCCGTTATTCGGCTGCTTCATACCCAGTTTCTTGAGAACATCTTTGAAAAGCTCCCGGTCCTCAGCAAGGGCAATGCTTCTCGGTGACGTCCCAAGGATGGGGACCCCTGCTTCGGCAAGGGCCGCTGAAAGATTGAGCGGCGTTTGTCCCCCAAATTGCACAATAACCCCTAAGGGTCTTTCGGTCTCCACGATGTTCAAAACATCCTCTTTTGTAAGAGGCTCAAAATAGAGCTTGTCAGATGTATCATAGTCCGTGCTCACCGTCTCGGGGTTGCTATTGACCATAATGCTCTCGAGGCCTTCTTCCTTCAGGGCAAAGGAAGCCTGTACACAGCAATAATCAAATTCTATCCCTTGCCCAATCCGATTCGGCCCGCCACCCAGGATCATGACCGTGGGTCTGGTAGAAACCCGTGCCTCGTTCTCGTTTTCATACGTGGAATAGTAATAGGGGGTTCGAGCTTCAAACTCTGCCGCACAGGTATCTACCAGTTTGTAAACCGGTTGTACGCCAAGCCGCTTCCGCAAGGCGCGGATCTCATTCTCATCCATTTTCAGGAGGTGAGCCAACTGAACATCAGAAAATCCAAAGCGCTTGCTCTTCCTCATGAGATCCGCGGGCAAGGGATGACCGGCTGTCAAGATCTCCTGCTCAACACGGACGATCTGGGCAATCTGGTATAGAAACCATGCGTCTATTCCCGTAAGCCTGTGGATGGTGTCCACATCCATCCCAGCCTTAATACCGTGCCTAATGTAGAAAAGGCGTTGAGAATTGGGATTAACGAGCTTCTCCCGAATCTCCTCCAGCGAAGGGACGATCCCTCCCTGCTCTAGTTGATCCCTGCCGTCTGCCCCAAGGCCAAATCGCCCGATCTCCAAAGAACGCAGGCCCTTTTGGAGGGCCTCCTTGAATGTCCGGCCGATGGCCATGGTCTCGCCCACTGACTTCATAGCCGTCGTCAGATAATCTTCACTGTCCGGAAATTTCTCAAAGGTCCACCGAGGGATCTTAACTACACAGTAGTCAATGGTCGGTTCAAAGGAAGCAACGGTTTCCCCGGTGATGTCGTTTGGAAGCTCGTCCAAGGTATAACCCACAGCCAGCTTGGCGGCAATCTTGGCAATGGGGAAACCAGTAGCCTTGGAGGCAAGCGCGGAACTCCTTGAGACCCTGGGATTCATCTCGATGACAACCATTTCTCCATCCTCTGGATTGACGGCAAACTGGATGTTGGAGCCCCCTGTCTCCACACCAATTTCACGGATCACAGCGATCGCGGCATCACGCATCATCTGATATTCCCTATCGCTCAAAGTCTGAGCCGGGGCCACGGTAATGCTGTCTCCGGTATGGATGCCCATGGGATCCAAATTTTCGATGGAGCAAATGATCACCACATTGTCTTTTACGTCCCGCATGACTTCAAGTTCAAATTCTTTCCAGCCGATCACCGATTCCTCGAGCATGATTTCATGAATCAAGCTGGCATCCAACCCCCAGGCAGCCAACCTCTCAAGGTCTTCCCGGTTGTAGGCCACACCACCACCTGTCCCGCCCAGCGTAAAGCTAGGTCGGACAATAATCGGATAGCCGATGCGGTCTGCAATCTCTCGAGCCCTCTCCATATCCCGGGCAATGCCGCTTTTGGGCACCCGCAGTCCTATGCGTTCCATGGCCGCCCGAAACAGGTTCCGGTCCTCGGCCTTCTTAATGACATCGACTGAGGCCCCGATCATTTCCACCTTAAATTTTTCCAGCACCCCCATGTTAGCGACTTGCACAGCCGTGTTCAGACCTGTTTGCCCGCCAAGGGTCGGTAGAATGGCCTGCGGTCTTTCTTGTTCGATAATCATGGCAACCATCTCAGGTGTGACCGGCTCGATATAAGTATGGTCGGCCATCTCAGGATCGGTCATGATGGTTGCGGGGTTGCTGTTCACAAGCACAATCTCATAGCCTTCCTCTTTTAAGGCCTTGCACGCTTGAGTCCCCGAGTAGTCAAATTCGCAGGCCTGGCTGATAATAATCGGCCCGGATCCGATGATCATGATCTTTGATATGTCTGTCCTCTTGGGCATGTGTGTGTTACTCGTTATTCGAAAATCGTTATTCGCGGCTCGTTACGTTTCACGTATGACGGTAACCGAAACGAGCTGCGTAACCGATAAACGACAAACGATTCTCGATCATTCCCACTCAATGGTACTCGGTGGTTTGGAGCTAATGTCATATACCACGCGGTTGACGCCTCTGACCTCATTGATAATCCGGTTGGAGATCCTTCCAAGTAGGGAATGGGGAAGCTTGGCCCAATCAGCGGTCATGGCATCAGTGCTGGTCACCGCCCGAATGGCCACAATGTATTCATACGTTCTCTGGTCCCCCATGATCCCAACGCTTTTCAGGGGAAGGAGCACCGCAAAAGACTGCCATAACTTTTTATAAAGGTTGCTTGCCCTTATTTCCTCAAGGAGAACGGCATCTACCTTCCGTAAGATGGAAAGCCTTCTACGTGTGACGTCACCGATGATTCGAATGGCTAAACCCGGGCCCGGGAAGGGTTGCCTCCAGATAAGATCCTCGGGGAGTCCAAGTGCTTTTCCAAGCAAACGGACTTCATCCTTGAAAAGGTGCTTGAGGGGTTCAATGAGTTTCAGCCTCATCTTCTTGGGAAGCCCTCCAACATTATGGTGCGATTTGATCACAGCGCTGGGGCCCCCAAAAGCCGACCTGGACTCGATGACATCAGGATAGAGGGTCCCTTGGGCCAGAAACTCGACCCCCTTTATCTTGCGGGCCTCGTTTTCAAAGGCTCGTATAAATGTGCGACCAATAATCTTTCGCTTCTTTTCAGGGTCCACAACCCCCTTTAACCCCTCCAGAAACGGCCTCCTGGCATTGACAAATCTCAAATTCACCTTAAAGTGTCCCTTAAAAAGTGCCCTGACCTGTTCTGCCTCTGACTGCCTTAAAAGGCCATTATCCAAAAAGATGCACGTCAATTGATTCCCAATGGCCCGATGCAGGAGCAAGGCGGCAACCGATGAATCCACACCACCGCTTAGTCCCAGGATCACCTTTTTGTCTCCAACCTGAGACCTGATGTCCTGGACGGACTCTCTGATGAAAGATTTCATCGTCCAGGTCTTCTTGCACCCACAGATTCGGAAAAGAAAGTTTTTCAGCATCTTCTTTCCCTTAGGTGTATGGATGACTTCAGGGTGAAATTGCAGCCCATAAAAGTTTTTTGTGGAATTTTCAGTAGCTGCCACCCTGGTGTTGGGCGTCCATGCCGTGATCCTGAAACCGCTGGGCAACTTTTCAATGGTGTCTCCATGGCTCATCCAGCATCTTGTCTTTTTTTCGATGCCATAGAAAATGCCTCTTCCATCTTTTATGTGCAGCTCGGCAAACCCGTATTCTCTTTTTTCAGCCTTTCTTACCTCACCTCCCAAGGCATCCATCATGTACTGCATCCCGTAGCAGATACCAAGAATAGGAATACCTAAATCAAAGATGCCCGGATCCACCCTTGGACTGCTCTTTTCATAGATGCTTGCCGGGCCTCCAGACAGGATGATCCCTTCTGGAGAAAGGGCCTTGATCTGTGCGGTATCTATCCCGTGAGGTTCGATCTGACAATAGACGTGATGTTCCCGGACGCGCCGGGCGATAAGCTGGTTGTATTGGGAGCCAAAATCAATGATCAAGATCACGCCTGTGCCCTCCCCTTCCTGCCCATAAAGCCAATAAACTGATCAAACAGGTAGCTCGCGTCATGAGGACCGGGGGAAGCCTCAGGATGATACTGCACCGAAAGGATGGGAAGACTTCGATGCCTCATGCCTTCAAGGGTCTGGTCGTTCAGGTTGATATGGGTTATCTCAATCTCCGGATCTTTGATCGAATCAATGTCAACACAAAAACCGTGGTTCTGGGCTGTGATTTCCACCTTGCCTGTCAGGAGATTCTTGACCGGATGGTTTGCACCCCGGTGACCAAATTTCAATTTAAAGGTCTTACCACCAAAGGCAAGACCCAAAAGTTGATGGCCCAAGCAGATACCAAACATGGGATAATCCCCGATCAGGCGCTTGATGGTATCAACGACATAGTGGATGGGCTCAGGGTCTCCCGGGCCATTGGAAATGACGATGCCATCAGGGTTCATGGCCTTGATCTCCTCAGCAGCAGTAGAAGCCGGCACAATCGTCACATTGCACCCTCTCCGGGCTAAGCATCGAGCGATGTTGAACTTCATGCCGCAATCGAGCACAACGATGTTAAGGTGAGCCTCTTTGTCTTGTGATGTCCAATAGGGCTTAAGACAGGTAACCTCTTTGACCAAATCACGACCAACAAGTCCTTGAGAAGCCTTAGCCTTTTTAATCAAAGAAGCAGGATCGAGGTCCGTGGTTGAGATGACACCCTTCATCGCGCCTTCCAGTCTGATATGTCGCGTCAGCGCGCGGGTATCCACGCCCTCAATGCCAATAATTCCTTGCCGGCTCAGATAATCGGCTAGGGTCTCTTGAGATCGCCAATTGCTCGGTATGGGTTCATACTCTTTTACGACAAACCCCTCAACCTGAATCCTGCTTGATTCAACGTCTTGGGAGTTGATGCCGTAATTACCAATGAGGGGATAGGTCATGGTGACAATTTGCCCCTTGTAAGAGGGGTCTGTCAGAATTTCCTGGTAACCTGTCATGCTTGTGTTAAAAACGACCTCGCCCGAGACCTCTCCCTCCCCGGCAAAGGTGTTCCCATAAAACACGGTTCCGTCTTCTAAGGCCAATAATGCTTTCATCCTACCAGCGCATCCGCACCTTGACGTCGCGAGCGTGCAGCGTTTCCTTAATCTGCCTGATCGTGTAAGTCCCATAGTGGACGATAGAGGCCACAAGGGCGGCATCGGCCTTGCCCTTGGTTAGGACGTCATGGATATGATTGATGTTCCCGGCACCACCCGAAGCGATGACCGGAATATTTACATTCTCAGATATGAGAGGCGTTAACGTCATTTCATAACCCTGCTGGGTGCCGTCCGCATCAATAGAATTCAGGCATATCTCGCCTGCCCCCAAGCCTTCCGCCTCCTTGGCCCAAGCAAGGGCGTCTATTCCCGTATAAGTCCTGCCGCCGTGAATAACGATCTCATAACCTGACGGGATCTTATGAGAGGCTTCCACCTTTTTGACGTCCATCCCGAGGACAATGCACTGGCTCCCAAAGGCCCTGGCCCCATCTGAGATGATCTTAGGACTCTGGACTGCCGCCGTGTTCACACTGACCTTTTCCGCCCCGGCCAAAAGCACTCGGCGCATATCGTCGAGGGTCCTAATCCCTCCACCCACGGAGAAGGGGATAAAGATCTCCCCGGCCACGCGGCGGACCACATCGATCATAATATCACGGTGGTCGCTCGAAGCCGTGATGTCGTAAAAGACGATCTCGTCGGCCCCCTGCTCATAATAGAACCTGGCCATCTCCACAGGGTCGCCGATGTCCACATTCCCTTTGAACTTTATCCCCTTGGTTGTCTTCCCGTCTCTCACATCAAGACAGGGTATAATCCTTTTACTCAGCATGGCGACCGTTCCAGGTGCAAAAATTCTTCAGGATCCTTAACCCGGCCGGGCCGCTCTTTTCCGGGTGAAACTGCACGGCGATCAGGTTCTTATAACCAATGATGGACGGAAACTCTATACCGTAGCAGGTGGTCCCAAACACATATTCATCCGAGGCAGGCCGGGGATAATAAGCATGAACGAAATAGAACTCATCGTCTGGCGTGATCCCTTCCAGAACCGGGTGTCTCTTGAGAAAATGCACGCCGTTCCACCCCATATGGGGTATCTTAAGTCGTTCGCTTTCCTCAGAAAAAAGAGGGTTAGGAAAGAGCTTAACATCTCCTTTGATCAACCCTAAACACTGGGCATCATTCTCTTCGCTCTTTTCCAGGATAATCTGGGCCCCCAAACAAATCCCCAGGATCGGTTTATGGGCCTCAAACGCTTGCTTCAATACCTTATCTAACCCAAGTTGCCTGAGATCAGCCATGGCCTTTCCGGCCGCCCCTACCCCCGGGAAAATGATCCTTTCACAGTTTAAGATCTCTTCCTTGCTTTGAGTGATTCGACAAGAAAAGTCCAATTTCTTCAGGGCACGCTCCACACTGCTCAGGTTGCCAGCCTTATAATCAATGATCGCAATCATCAATTTGTCCTTGTATCACTATAAAAGAAAATCCTGCAACCAAAATCTTGATGCATCCGACTGCCTAACAGAGACCGATGCTGCGAACGATTTCGGCATTGATGGCGATGGCAGTGCTTCAAAACTTTTTTAAATGATTACAAAAAACGAACAGGCCAAGGCATGAAGCGGACAGGCATCAAGGACCACTTATGAGGCCCTCTCCGCCTTTGTTGAAAGTGGCTGGCCGGAGGAAAGGCAGGTTTTGTCTCAAGCCTCAAGGGCCTTAAAACCTTGATCAACCAAAGCGTCGTCCATTTGCTTTGGTATTTTCGTCTGCTTGTGTTTTTCTGATCGGTTTTTCTCGTATTTGATTTGGAAAGTAGAGCTGCAACCGACACTACACAAGTGGTTCATTTTCCACAAGGCTCCAGATCCCGCAAGGGCAAGCCCCTGCGCAGAACCCGCATCCGATGCATCTATCGGGATCCACGACCATCTCAAAGTCTCCATTACCCGCTTCCTGTTTGGAAATCGCCCCCTGAGGACAAATGGTCACGCAGATGCCACAGTCCCGACAAACCCCACAAGAGGAACACTGTTCGGCACATGCTTGGATGTCATCAAACTGCATCAGCCGGGGATCGAAGTATTCCAGCTTGATGCGGGAATAATCGATCATCCGGCGTGTGTCGCTCTGCGGGCGCTTGCCCGCCAGGATATCCGTGATCGCCTGGGCTGCCTTTCGACCGGCCCCTATGGCATCGGTCAGAAGACCCAATTTCACGACATCTCCAATGGCAAAAATCTGCGGATCCGTGGTCTGATAAATATCATTCACCACGATGAACCCCCGCTCCGTGGCGACCGTCTCCGGGAGAAAGTCCAGATCAGGCTGATCTCCGATCGATATGATCACTGTATCTGCCGGAATCACTTCACCCGTAGTCAGCTCCAAACCTTCCTTGGTGACGGCTTTGGTAAAGCAAGGCCAACGGAACTTGGCCCCGATACGCTCAGCTTCTTCTCTCTCTTTGCCAAATGACGCAGGTTGCTGAACATCAATCAGCGTAATCTCCTCGGCGCCAAGGCGGTGTGCTTCGGTCGCCACGTCACAGCCCACATTCCCCGCGCCAATGATCACCACACGCTTTCCCACTTGGGCTTGGTCTTGCTTGCTTTGCCTGAGAAAATCAAGGGCGGGGATCATTCTTTCCTTCCCTGGAACAGGCAGGATTCGAGGTTTTTGTGCCCCCACAGCAATAACCACAAAATCGTAGTCCACCTTCAACTGTTCGAGATCCTCGCGAGTGGGGTGCTGCTGGAGATGGATATGGGGCAGGGCCTTGCGAACTCGCTCCAGTTCCGCGCTCACGACCTCTTTTGGAATGCGGGTCTCGGGGATGACAGATGTAATCTTGCCTCCCAAAGTCTTGTCCATGTCAAAAATAACCGCCTCATGGCCTTCCTGGCGAAGCTGCCAAGCTACGGAGATGCCGGCAGGACCGCCCCCGATCACAGCGATGCGTTTGCCTGTCAAAGCTGGCAGCTCCGGCAATTTTGCATTAAGACTCGCCTTACCCAGCTCCTTCACATCTACCGGCACCATATTGGCAGTTTGCCGGGTACAGCCCTGCATACACAGGTTGGGACACAGATAACCACACACAGTGGCAGGGAAAGGCGTGTACGCCAAAGCTAAATCCACAGCTTCATCCATGCGGCCTTCACGGATCAGCTGCCAACGCTCATGCACCGGCATGCCGGTGGGACAATTGGCCTCACAGGGGGGGACATATTTTCGGTTCTCCCAAACCGGTACAAAGCGGCGCAGGTCACCGGTCGTAATGACCGGAATGGGACTTCGGTCAAGGTCGCTCAAATCTCCAATCAATCCGCCTGTGCCCAATTCCTTTTCCCAAACTTCCTGGCGGAAGGTGCCCACGGACCGTCTCGGCTTTGTGGCTTTCTCGTGAGGACTACGTGCCACCAAAAGTTGCCATTGCCCTCGGTTGGAAAGCTGCTCGAAGATATGGGAACGATGAATTTTTTCGAGAAAGACTTGCAGGTTTTTGACCAGCCACGCCCAATCTTCATCACTCATGGGTACCAGCTTGGCATCCACCTGGCTGAATCCCTTGTGAGGGCCCCGAAAAAAAATCCTCCCTCCCACCATCCCCACACACGGACGGTAACCCAAGACGTTGTCTGGATCTTGCGCTTCGTGACCGCAGACAACGGCAATCCCCCCTGCCATGAACTCAGCAAAATAGTCCCCCACAGATCCCAAGACCCAGAGTTCGGGGGGATCAAAACGAGGGTTGTACTTCGTCATGGTCATGGCGCGGGCGCCGACGTTTCCCGCAACATAGATCTTTCCCTGGGCCATGGCATTGGCCACCCCATTGGTGGTATGCCCATGGACGATGATCTCGGCACCTGCATTGAGCCAACCCACATCGTCGGAAGCCGGTCCCATAATTTCAATCTGTGTGTTGGGAAAGCCCATGGATCCCACACGCTGTCCGGGGGAGCCGTTGATCTTCATATAAACCGGCACATCCCCTGCCCGCCACAATCGGCCCCCAATCCCGTGTTGGCCGTAGGCTTCCACTTCCAGGCATCGATGGCCCTCAGCCACTGCTTTCTGGATTCGCTCTTCCAAAACTCGTGATTCCAGGCGACGGCCGTTTTCCATTCCGGAGATCGAATATGATTGTACGTGTTCCATATCTATCTAGCTTAACTCAAAGCTCAAGGGTGAAAGGTAAAAGAAAGACAAACCAAAACTCACAAAGCTCAAAGGCTGGAAGGTCATTCTCGCTTTGTGCCTCCAGCTTTGAGCTTTGATCGATCATACCACATATCTGATTTGAAGCCGTTCGGCCGCAGCCTGATCGTTGATCCCGATTGCATCAGACATGCCGATGGGAAGCGAGGTGGAACGGCCAAGGGGCGCCATGATTTTTTTGAGCTCAGTGTCAAAGGAAAGAAAAACATCCACGACGCGCTCTGCCACCTGCTCCGGGTCCAGGCGCCGGTCAAGGCGGGGATCCTGGGACGTGATCCCCTTGGGGCAAAGCCCGATATTACAGATGTTGCACCGATCCGACTCCGAGCCGACACATCCGGCCGCTGCTTGCATGATGTACTTGCCTATTTGCACACCGCTTGCTCCTAACATGATCAGAGCGGCTGCGTTTGCTGCCAGGTTGCCACTCTTACCCACACCGCCACCGGCAAAGAGGGGAATTTCGTTCTGCATGCCCAGCTTAACCAGATTGAGATAGCAGTCGCGGATATTGCTGGCTATGGGGTGCCCCATGTGATTCATGGACACGTTGTACGCAGCGCCTGTGCCGCCGTCTTCTCCGTCAATAGCCAAGGCGGCCGCGTACGGGTTTCGGGTCAGGTTATTGAGGACCGCCAGGGCCGTGGTGGTCCCAGAAATCTTGGGATAAACGGGCACCCGAAAACCCCAGGCCATATACATGGACTGGATCATTTTTGCCACAGATTCTTCAATAGAATACTTGGTCTGGTGCGTGGGCGGACTGGGAAGGCTCACCCCCGGGGGAACTCCCCGAATCGCCGCAATGAGTTTATTCACTTTGTACCACATGAGCAACCCGCCGTCCCCGGGCTTGGCCCCTTGCCCGTACTTGATTTCAATGGCGCAGGGATCTTCCTTCATTTCGGGTATGGCGCGGATGATTTCGTCCCAGCCAAAGTAGCCGCTAGCGATCTGTAAAATAACGTACTTCAAAAACCGTGATCGCAAAAGCCGCGGCGGACAGCCTCCTTCTCCGGTGCAGATACAAACCGGCATACCGAGCTCTTCGTTAAGGTAGGCCACACCCATTTGGAGCCCTTCCCACATGTTTGGGGAAAGCGCCCCAAAGGACATCGCTCCAATCATTAAGGGGTAAATTTCCCGCACAGGGGGGATCCAACCCTCCTCATGGAGGAGCTTCATGTTTTCCTCAGGAGGCAGAACTCGGCCCAGTAAGGTGCGAAGCTCAAATTCGTGCCGTCCGGCATCCAAGGCAGGGTCGGTCAACATGGATATACGGATGAATTTGATTTGATCCAGAACGCCACCAGGGACATTTCTGCGTCCTCCACGCCGGCGGGGCTGGCCGCCTCGATTGATGTGATATCTCAGCTTATCCGCCTCATCACTCCGATAAGGGATAATGCAATCGTTGGGACAGACCAGAGTACACATGGCACATCCCACACAGGCGTATGAGGGGTCGGTTCTTTGCCGGATGCCGTAATACACCCGATACACATTGGACGGGGCCTCGGTCAGCCCGACCGGGGTTTCAACCAATCGCTGACGGTGCACACCCAATTCAATGGCATGAACCGGACAAACAGCCGTGCAGCGTCCACACAGGGAGCATCGATCTTTATCCCAATGAATCTGCCAGGGCAGATCCTTGACGCTTAGTGTGGAAGGGGCAATTCTTCCGTTTGACGACATATCTTTACCTCCTGACGGTCGGGGCGTATGAATGCAGTGTCCAGGTACATAGGTTGAAAATCCTTGCTCTTATCCCGATCAGGAATGGCTGCATCTAACCCACACATTTCCGATGAAATCGCATAAAGGCCGGGTTTGCCTCCCACCACACCGGGTCGAAGCTTTTTTCGATCTTGCACCAGGAAAAGGGTCTTGTCGGGCAGACAGCCGATCACACAATTCGGCCCATCAATGATGAGTCTCCGACAGGTATGCTTCAGATGTTTTAGGAAGCGACCGTTGGGGTGGTGATCCAAATCCTCGTCTTGCAAGGGTGTGATCACATGCTTGTAAGTCTGGATTCCCAGTCCGAGCCGAGTCAGCGTGAAATGAAGGATATGGGTAAAGACCTCTGAATCGGACTGGTAGCCGACATATCCCGGAAAGCCGCGAGACATAAGAAATTCCCAAATGGGAACGAAGGCCGTATTTTCTCCATTGGTCATCGTAGCCACCCCCTGTATAAAAAACGGATGGCAGGCGTAGAGATTGATCGCGTAGTTGGTATTTTGCCGGCCCTGGGCCATAATCACCCTAGCCTGGAGTTCGGGACGATCGAGCTGGAGATATTCTGCGACGGTCAGGGGATCGCCAATCTCCTTGATCATGATCACATCCGGCCAGAAGCTGAAGACAATCATATCCTCCTTTTCCTCTCCCATGTGTCGAAGCTGAAGCCGGATGAGCATCAGGCGATGCTGAATCTCGCTTTCGCTCAACTCCTCCCAGGTCTCTGGATATTCATAAGCTCGAATCAGGTAGATATCTCGCTTGAATACCCCTGGCGGCGGGATTTTGGGAACTTTGATGGCCATTTTATATTTTGTCATAAACCCCACGTCTTTCATGAATTGATCAAGACGTTTCAGCCCCGCATTGGTAAAAATCCCCGACAAGATGGGGACACCTTTCAACTCTTGAAAGGGACCTGTTAGATCACTCAAGAAAAGCCCCACACCGGAACCGTCGTGTCCTTCCTGCATCACATCTAGGGCACGCATGGCGATCATGGGCGACTGGGGGGTATCACTGCTTACTGCAATCAGACGGCACATCTTGTTCCTCTCTCCTTCTTTTGCCAGGACATCTCGCCCTCATTATCTTAGGGCATTTGCGGCAAGACTTATGCCAATTGAATATATACTACAATGTCAGTATGTTGCTCAACAGAAACCGTTTGCGCACCTTGAAAAATAAACGCTTTTGTAGGATTTTTTATGGATAAACAACATTTTTGTATACTAACAGTCCGTCAAAGCTGAATGATGATTATAGAAAGCCATCGTGGGCTGCAACAGAACCCAATCTATAAGAAAGTGGCCGATGAATGAAAACACGGGGGTCACTCGAATGAGGGTAGGTACCTTTGGGCGATGGGATACCTTCTTCCATAGCCGAAAGATTTTGTGGTGACCTTCAATCCCGGGGGGGCCTGATGTCGCTTGTATTCGTTGCGATCAACCCGGCAGATGGTTTCCCTCACAGTTTGAGGGTCAAACCCCATGGCAACGATCTCCTCTGCCCCCTTATTGTCTTCAATGTATGCCTTCAATATCCCATCCAGGATCTCGTAAGGCGGCAAATCGTCCTGGTCTACCTGATCGGGTTTGAGCTCGGCCGATGGGGGTTTTTCAAAAATCCTCGCAGGAATCACCTCTTCTTTCTTGTTGACAAAACGGGCAAGCTCATAAACCATTGTCTTTGGAACGTCCGAAATCATGGCTAAACCGCCGCTCATATCACCGTAAAGCGTGCAATAGCCCACAGCCAGTTCTGATTTGTTCCCTGTAGAAAGCAGGAGGCAACCCAACTTGTTGGAAAGCGCCATGAGCAGGGTGCCCCGAATGCGTGCCTGGATATTTTGTCCTGTAATTTCCGTGGCAATGTCTTTGAAGACCAAAGACAATTCCTCAAGAAACTTCTCGAATATGCCTGCAATGGGCAGTTGAATAAGCTGAATACCCAAATTGGATGCAAGGGCTTTGGTATCTTCAAAGTTTTCCGTAGACGTATATTGAGAAGGCATGAAAACACCCTTGACATTTTCCCTTCCAAGGGCCTGTACGGCGATGGCGGCCGTAAGGGCTGAGTCAATGCCGCCGCTCAATCCTACCACGACCTTGTCAAACCCACACTTTCGGACATAATCCCTGGTCCCCATAATCAGCGCATTGCACATAGATTCCGTGTCGGTTTCAGCAATGGGGTGCAGGTCTCCCTTTTGGGTTTGGGTATCAAAGACGATCATATCCTCTTCAAAGTCACGCGCCCGGGCCGTCATCTGACCTGTTGAATCAAAGGCCACGCTAAGCCCATCGAATAGAACACTGTCATTTCCACCCACCTGATTGACGTACACGAGAGGAACCTGATATTTTTTGGCAATATTGCCGAGCATGTCCCACTTAAATGCTCTTTTTCCGACATAATAAGGAGAAGCCGAAATGTTGATGATGAGATTGGCGCCATTCTTGATGATACGGGCTACGGGGTCAACAGAGTAAAGCCGCCTGGGGAAAAAATCCTTGTCATTCCAGATATCCTCACAAATGGTCAGCCCTATTTCCCAACCCTTATAAAAAAAAGAGCTGTATTCGGTGCCGGGTTCAAAATACCGCCTCTCGTCAAAAACGTCATAAACAGGGAGCAATCTCTTGTGTACTTGATGGAGAATCCTGCCTTCATCAAAAAGTGCTGCCGAGCTGTAAAGCGGGTTGCCCTCCTGCTTCTGATTTTTATCTACAAATCCACAGATAACGCCGATCCCTTTGACGGAATCAACCAGCCTGTAAAAATGATCCAGGTTGGCGGTCACAAAGGCTTGCTTTTCCAGGAGGTCCCGGGGTGGATAGCCACAGATGACCAGTTCGGAAAACACGATAAGGTCACACGCAAGGTCTTTGGCCTTTTCTATGTAGGCCATGATCTTATCCATGTTGTGTTTGAAATCGCCGATCGTGGGATTGATTTGCGCAAGAGCGATCTTCATAACCGTCTCGTAAATCTTGCAACTTGCTGAAGTAATTTTGCCCTATTGCTTATTGTATCACAAAATGATGCTGGATGCTCGATGTCCCGGATCCACCGAGATTATTCCGGTAAAAGTCGGAATAGATTAAAATACAAACTGAATATATGTAGCCAGTATCAAGCATCCAGGCCGCCGCATCCATCTCGTGGATATCTTCCGCCACCGACTCAGGAAGCGGGTTATTCTCTTCGACGCTTCTTCGTGTCGTCGATTTCTTCTTGTCCGTAAAGCAAGAATCGATCTGTAAGAACATATGAAGGGAGAGCCGAACCGCGCCTCTTCCTTTATCTGGGGAATGCCCTGTTTGGGGGCCACGTTATCATGAAGCCCTATAACTATAGGAGGCTCTTGCCTGTACGGGAATTTCTAATTTCATGCATTTTCCCTCAACCCCGCAGATAAGCAGGGCTAATCAGTGGCAAGTCGGTCAGGGAAAATCAGCGATTAAGCATACTCACCATTATACTATGGTAGAATGTTTGTCAATTTTCACACCTTCTGAGCGACAACACCCTTTCGCCATCCAGATCCTGAAGCCGACCCGTAAATCCCGCTCAACCAAGACAATGGTCGTGCCAATCCAAGATGACGACAGGTTGTTGCCCAAACAGCCATGCACCCGGCATGAGGAGGGCCATCAAGGGTGATTTCTTTTTGAAGTCAGGTCACTGGGAATAAGTCTCCTTATTACCTTTGGCTATTCGCTAAATGAAAAAACTTTTTTCGACATACCGGTTTATCCCATTTACAATGGGCGCCTGAGGTTGTAAACTGCATTTATATGTGCCCTTCAGGGCCAGCGGCTGGTTCGAGTGACGCGATGCATTCTGCCCCTGACAAGCAGAATAAGATTTGATCTTCCTCAAAAAGAGATGCCCCTTGGCAGTTTGCAAACGCCAAAAGAGGGGGCTGGGACTTGAACATGCACAGCAAACGCATTCCCCACAGCTTGCTGCAGACCGCTTCAATTATCGTGATTTAGGCAACCGCCTGACAACGGGCTGTTGCCCAGATAAAAATTCCTTTGAGCGGTCATTAAAATGTTTTTTGTCAACAAATCTTGGCGAAGCGGAAGATCAGCGACTTCAACTGTTTGAGTCCGAAGGGCGAGTTTTGAAGTCGCCTGGAGCAAGCCTTAGATTTGTCAAAAAACGTTTTAGACCAAGCGAGAAGGGATTTGGGCAACAGTCTGACAATACCTGACCTATGGCCACAGCTGGCAAGAATTGTTGGGAAGAACTACCATTTTGTATGATTGGCCGATAGAATCCTGCAAAATTGTGTGTTTGGAGACAATAGGAGACAATAATTGATATCCGGAGGTAATCTGTAACTTGTTGATCTATAAGGCATTCTTTAACCGATCTTTCGACATGGCATGACATTTGCCCTTTAGGAAGGGCCAAAATTTAATCCAAAAACAACCAGATCAAGGAGGAAATGGACAGATGAGCAAACCAAAAACCCCTGTGGAAGTATTAGATCTCATTGCAAAAGAAAAGATTGAAGTTATAGATTTGCGATTCATGGACTTTCCGGGACTCTGGCAGCATTTTTCTGTTCCGGCCAGAGAACTTGATGAAGCTGCCTTTGAGAGCGGCGTTGGTTTTGATGGGTCCAGTATCCGGGGATGGCAGGCGATCAACGAATCCGACATGCTTGTGAAGCCCGTGGCAGAGTCTGCTTTTATTGACCCGTTTTTTACTGCAAATACCCTTGTCCTGATCTGCAACATCTGTGATCCGGTCACCGGCGAAGACTATACGCGGGATCCCCGGAACATCGCGCGCAAGGCAGCAAACTATCTGAAGAGTTCGGGCATCGCTGATGTAGGGTATTTCGGTCCTGAGGCCGAGTTCTTCATCTTTGATGACATTCGGTTTGATCAAAACGAACATGAAGGGTATTACCATATCGATTCCGCGGAGGGTCGATGGAATACGGGCCGCGTTGAAAACCCCAACTTAGGCTACAAACCCCGTTATAAAGAGGGGTACTTCCCGGTTCCGCCCACAGACAGCCTGCAAGACATCCGCAGCGAGATGATGTTGACATTGGAGAAAATCGGGGTTCTTATCGAAGCACAGCATCACGAAGTGGCCACAGGCGGACAGGCCGAAATCGACATGCGCTTTGCACCATTGGTGGAGATGGCGGATAACGTATTGAAGTACAAGTATGTTATTAAGAATACCGCCCGTAAATATAATAAGACCGTAACATTTATGCCAAAGCCGCTATTCAATGACAATGGTACGGGCATGCATACCCACATATCATTGTGGAAGGGAGATCAGAATCTATTCGCTGGCGATGGCTATGCAGGTTTGTCCGAAATGGCACTATATGCTATCGGGGGCATTTTGAAGCATACGCCGTCCCTGCTGGCCTTCACGAGCCCCACCACGAACAGCTATAAGCGTCTGGTGCCGGGTTTCGAAGCTCCGGTGAACCTGGCCTATTCCAGCCGAAACCGCAGTGCAGCGGTTCGTATTCCCATGTACTCTCCTTCTGCTAAGGCTAAGCGCATTGAGTTCCGCTGTCCAGACCCGAGTTGCAATCCTTATCTGGCCTTCTCGGCCCTATTAATGGCAGTGATCGATGGCATTCAGAACAAGATCGATCCCGGGGAGCCGCTGGACAAGGATATTTACGATCTGCCTCCAGAAGAACTGGCAAAGGTTCCCCATACGCCGGGCTCTCTTCGCGAGGCTCTTGAGGCCCTCGATGCAGATCACGATTACCTGCTAAAAGGAGATGTCTTCACATCGGACGTGATCGAAACGTGGATCTCGTACAAGATGGAGTGCGAGGTGCAGGCCATTGACCTTCGTCCCCATCCATGGGAATTCGCCCTGTACTACGATATCTAGGCTTTTTAAGACCTTTTGTTTACTCTCAACAGATGCCCTGGAAAAAGGGCGTCCCTTTTTGTTTTCTTCATCCCTAAAGATCATCAAAAATATATGGTAGCCCCACCTCATAAATACAATAAATACAAATAAGGTTTGCGGCTTTTTCCCCGGCATTGTAAAATGGCGGGAAAGTACGATCTCTTTATTGAAGCTCCCTGGAGTAAGCTTCGGGGAATGCGCTCACGGTGCATTTTCAACTCATATGATGCCCCGGTGCACCGCTAACCAATGTACCTCCGTGGAGCAGGCCCTGATCATTGGGGGCACATAAACGGCCAGGCCAGTACAGCCAAGGGATAAACCGCCTTATGAAGCCCACGCTTGATATGCTTAAGGCCGCATGTCCAGAAGTCGATCAAAGGCTTTTGAATGCCCACCTTTCCCGGCTAAGCAACCGATATTTTGACAGGTTCGCTACGCACCAGGTTTGCGAACATATGAAAGGACTTTCACGGATCTCAACCGAACATCCCGTGGAAGTGCTGCTGGATGCAAAAGGCGATGGGAATGTGAATTGTACGGTGCTGGCCTTTGATTACCCTTACCTGTTTTCTCTGATCACCGGCGTGTTGGCAGGCATGGGCTTCAATATTGTGTCTGGCGATGTGTTTACATACGAACGGGCCCTCGACAAACCGCTGATAGATGTCTGCCGAAGAAAACTTACTTCCCGCAGGACAGTACAAGATCCTCTGAAAAGACGGCGTATCATAGACTTTTTTTCCGGTCAGCTGGAAACATCTCGCGCACCTGAAACCTGGTCGGATGATCTCAAAAAAAATATGGAAGATGTCATTTCCCTTTTGGAGCGCGGTGATAGCGAATCAGTGACTGATGCAAAACATCGAGTGAACGAAATGGTCGTCAAACGGCTGGCCGATCTGCATATGGATTCGCATCCGGTCCTGTTTCCGGTGCAAATAGAATTCGATAATGAGAGCGGTCCGTACACACGGTTGAAGATCGTGTCCGAAGATACGCCGGCCTTTCTTTACACCCTGACCAATGCCCTCTCCCTCCAAGGAATTTCGATTGAGCACGTCAGCATACGCACCATTCACGGACGAGTTGAAGATGAAATAGAGGTTGTTGATGTTCGTGGCAAAAAGATTGAGGATCCCAATGTCTTAAGTCGCGTCAAGCTTTCGGTTCTTCTTACGAAACAGTTCACTTATTTCCTCGGGAAGGCGCCCGATCCTTATGTCGCCCTGCACCGTTTTGAACAGCTTGTCGGAGACGTCTTGCGACTGCCCGAGCGAGGCCAATGGATGGACTTGCTCTCCAACCCGCACGCCCTGCAGGATCTGGCACGGTTGCTCGGGACAAGTGATTTTTTGTGGGAAGATTTTATCCGTCTCCAGTACGAGACACTCCTGCCAATGCTTAAGCCCTTTTTGGAGGGGCACCGGTTCAGCGAGCCCGTAGACCAGCTCTCCCAAAGGCTCCGAAACGCCATAAAAGGGATCAACAAGCTGGAAGAGCAACGACGAAGGCTCAATGAATTCAAGGACCGGGAGATCTTTCTTATTGACCTGGATCATATCCTGAATCCTGAAACGGATTTCAGGGTGCTCGCTAGAAGACTGACGGTCCTGGCGGAAAATGTTGTGAACATGGCGGCAGAACTCGCTTACGCACACCTGGTCAAACGATTTGGAAGGCCTAGAACAGCGGCCGACCTTGAGGCCACTTTTGCCATTTTGGGGTTGGGTAAAATGGGGGGAGCCGCATTAGGCTATGCTTCTGATATTGAACTCCTTTTTGTTTACAGCGATAACGGTTCGACGGACGGTGAAGAATCTATTGAAAATGCCGAGTTTTTTGACCGCCTGGTAAGAAATACAACGCAATTCATACAAGCCAAGAGAGAAGGCATATTTAATGTTGATCTCAGGCTTCGCCCTTATGGAAACAATGGTCCATTGGCCTGCAGCCTGGAGAATTTTTGCCGATATTACGGACCAGAAGGATCAGCTCATTCCTATGAGCGTCTTGCTCTCGTGCGTCTGCGTGCCATAGGGGGCGATAAGAATTTGGCCGCTCGGGTGGAAAGAATTCGGGATCAAATGATTTATGCCTCTAGAAACATCAACCTCAAGGAACTGCGTGAACTGAGAAACAAGCAATTTAAGGAGAAAACAGAAGCTGGCAAGCTTAATGCCAAGTTTAGCCCTGGCGGACTCGTGGACCTCGAATATGCCGTACAGGTTCTTCAGGTCATGTATGGCAAGGATGTGCCTCAGCTTAGGACACCTCGCATACACGAGGCCCTGACTGCCTTGACCGTTGCAGGCGTTTTATCACCAGTTGAAACAGAACAACTCACGGCTGCTTACGGTTTTCTTCGCCGCCTGATTAACGGTATGCGCATGCTCCGGGGTTCAGCAAAGGATCTTTTTCTTCCCCCCATTGATTCGGATGAATTTGCTCACCTTGCCAGGCGCATGGAATACAAAGGAGGAGGCGCACTGGATCCCACGGGGCAACTCCACATGGATGTCGAAACCCACATGGCTACCGTGCGGGCCTTTGTTGAGCGGCATTTTGGGCGCGATTCATTACCGGGGTCTGCAACCGGCACCGTAGCCGACCTGGTCCTATCCGATCGTGTGCCCCATGACCTCCGGCATCAGATTCTGTCTGGTGCTGGCTTCAAAAATCCTGCACGAGCCTATGTGAACCTCCGGGCTTTGGCAGGAGACGAATCACGCCGGCAGACATTTGCCAGGCTCGCCCTGCTGGCCTTTGACATTCTTTTGAGAACTCCAGACCCCGATATGGCCCTTAACAACTGGGAGCGGTACATCCGCGCCCTGCCGAGCCCTGAATTCCACTATAACATACTTCTTTCTCAGCCCATGCGGCTCGAAATCCTGTTGAGCGTTTTATCTGGAAGCCAGTTTCTGGCCGATACCTTGGTGAGAAACCCGGGATTTTTGGACTGGGTCACCATCCCGAAGAACTTACACCAAATCCAAGGCAGAAAGAATCTTGAGGATGAATTAAGAATGGCTTCTGAGGGCTGCAACAGCCATAAGGTATGGCTTAATAAGCTCCGTCGATTCAGAAGACGAGAGATGCTTCGGATCGGTACACGCGATATATACCTCGGGGTGTCAACCGAGGATGTCATGCTGGAACTCTCTACTCTTGCTGAAGCCCTTACCCAGGTAGTCCTTGAGAGGGTCTGGGCAACGCTCAAGGAGGAGCAGGAGACCGCGCAGGAGGTGGAAGCGATAGCAAATCACTTTTGTATCCTGGCGTTCGGTAAGCTTGGAGGCTCTGAACTCAATTACAGTTCAGATATTGACCTCCTGGGAATTTATGATGCCCCTGCCACGTCTCTGGGGTCCAATGCTCACACCTTTTTGCAAAAGCGCTTCGCCCGGGTCATGGAAAGCGTACGAGCAGACCTTTCGATGCATACAGACGAGGGGTATGCATATCGCGTGGACCTGCGACTCAGGCCATATGGTGGAGCGGGCGAACTCGTCCCCTCTGTTTCAGCACTCATAGATTATTATCGAAACGTGGCATCCCTCTGGGAAATTCAGGCAGCCCTTAAGATTCGGCCGGTGGCAGGCCACCTACAAATAGGTGACCATTTCCTTGAGAAGATCCGCCCTGTTCTTTTGCAACGTCGCAAACGCGAGGCCATTGTCCATGCCATTGAAAAAATGCGCAAAGCGGCCATCAAAACCTGTTCTCGTCGCAATAGGCCCATCAGGGATGTGAAAAGCGGCATGGGTGGTTTGCGCGACGTGGAATTCCTGGTTCAAGGGCTGCAGCTCATCCATGGACCAGACCATCCCGGGTTGCTGGAGAGAAATACCCTGAACGCCCTGGAGGGACTCCAAAAGACAGACATTCTACCTGAACCAGTGGCAGCGCAACTCAGGGAAGACTACGTGTTCTTGCGACGAGTCGAACACTATCTTCAAATTCTAGAAGATCGTCAAATACATGCCCTGCCAAAAGACCCTGATGAGCTGACCGCACTGGCCAAAAGGGTCCTTGGCGCTGAAGGGAATGCAAGCCATTTCATGGAACAACTGGAGGGATGTCTGAAGCGCATACGGGCCGCCTATATCTCGTACCTGGTGGAAAGCAAGTGATCTCCCTTCAGGGCAGGAGAGGATTCACACTTCTTCTTTACTGTAAAGGGAGACGCAGGATAAAAGTTGTGCCTTTTCTTAATTCGCTCTGGCATTCAATAGTCCCGCGATGAGCCTCTACAATGGTCTTGACGATCGACAACCCGAGGCCAGTACCCTTTTTGCCTTTGGTTGTAAAGAACGGGTCGAATATCTGTTCTAAGATATCCGGCCCGATCCCAGGTCCTGTATCTTCTATCCTGACCACAAGGTGCTCTCCCTCAATCCTTCCTTCAATACTGATGTTTCCTGAATCAGTCATCGCCTCCAGGCTGTTTTTGACCAAGTTATTCAAGACCTGGTACATAAGGCGGGGGTCTACATTGACGGGGGGCAAGTCAGCGGGCCAGTTGAGTTCAAGGTGGATTCCTCTTTTTTCAGTATCAGGCTGATGGATCAATAAGACCTCTCGAATCATTGCATCGATTGATCTCCTTTCTAAGCGCAGTTCCGGTTTTTTGGCAAATTGCAAGAAATTGTGGATAAACTCCCTGACCCGCGCTGATTCCTTTTCCAGTATCTTCAGTGCATTTTTCCCCGTCGGGCTGAGAGCTTCGCCCTTCAGAGTAGCCTGGATCATTCCTACATTGTTGAGAAGGTTGCCCACCTCATGGGTTACCTTGCTGGAGGTCGTGCCAAGGACGGCTAAGTTCTTGGCGTGGGCAAGTTCCCTGGCTGTCTCTACTTCCCGCCTTATAAATTTCTTAAGCGAAGCTGTCATCTCATTAAAGGCCAGACCTAGATCGCCAATCTCGTCCTGCGAGTCAACAGACACCTTCTGATCTAAGTCGCCCTGGCCTATTCGTTGAACCTGGCGATGCAGGTTGTGAATCGGAGTTAAGAAGCGTTTTACCCAATTCCACCCGAGGAGGATAGCTGCAAGGCAGATTAAACAGGTTATAAAGGCTGCCCGATAAATATTCTGGTATAGATATGCATAGATCTCCGGATAGGTCTGACTCAAGACAATAACCCAATCAAAGCCCGGGATATAGTAGCCCAAACAGTAGAACTTGGTTTCGTCCCTTTCTTCGATCCATTCGATCGGCGTATCTGATTCTCGGAGTTCTTTGAGTATGTCCGGTTTTTTTGCCGGAGGGGTTGTTACGACCCGGTCAATCTTCCGGTGTGCGATAAATCGTCCCGATAGATCCATGATATACACCTGACCCGTGTGACCTATAGCAATTCCCTCCAGTACATCCCAGACAGACTTGAGGTTTAATTCGCCCCAGAGGACCTCTTTTACCTCGCCTAAGCGTAATACAGGGACGGCTATATGAATGTAAGGGATATTCTCTTTGGTCAGCATGACACCAGAAATGGCGTTTTGGCCCATAAGGACTTTCTTAAAGATCTCGCTTTGACTAAAGGTAATGTCATCCCCTTCCCGACCGGTAGATACGATCTCGTTTCCTTCTATGGAAATCAAAGAAACAGACATAAATTCAACAGCCATATGATTGAAAGCTGTCAGGGCCATCTCTTTTTGCCACCGATCCAGTTTGGTGGCAGCCATCACCAAGGCAAGGCCTTCCAAACCCTTTTGGGCATGTTCCATGTAAAGGCGAATCTCGCCGGCCGAGCTTTTGATGATATTTCTGTAATCCTGGTTTATCGTTTTCAGGAAATAATTATAGCTTGTCCAGGAAAGGATCACGCTGGTAATGATTATAGATAGGATCAGGAGGGGGAGGATAAAAAGGAGGAACTTATAGATTAATTTTGTCTTTTTGATTCTATTCATCAACGACCGAACCTGGACAAGCTGGAATTAAACAAGCGAAGGGACTCATCACGCCCCCCCTCAAGGCGGACGCCATAAAACACGAAAGAAACAGGAATGGCGAGGCTACTGGCAGGTACGTATAAAAGATCCTTTACTCATTGTAAAGAATATTTAAAGGGGTAAGATATGAACTGCAACAGCGAGCGCATTCCCCGCAGCTTGCTCCAGGGGGCTTCAATGAATAATTATCTCTTTGCCAGAAGGGATGCCGAAACCATAATAAAAGAGCCGGTCAATAGAAGGGATTGGGGGCCCCATATCTTTAATACGAGGGCGCTGCTTAATATGGTCCCTAAATAACATGCGCCTCTGTAAGTTGATAACAATGATATGGTTTTCCCTATATGGGTCCTCGGGCTGTTTTGCTGGATGAGGCTTTCCAAAAAGATATGTATTAAGGTAAAGCCGCAACCAAACAGGATCATCAGCAAGGCAACCTGGATGTAGGTCGTGAGTTGACCAAGGATGGCCATGGCGCCCCCGAGGATCAAAAAGGTGAAGGAGAGGATGGTTTGCTGCCTGAAGGTTGATGAACATCTGGGCAACAGGAAGGTAGCCAGGCAGGAACCAGCCTGAAATCCAGACATGATCAATCCCCAATCAGCAATATTCCTCCCAAAATGTATCTTAAAAAAAATGGGAAGACCAAGATTTAACACCCCGCCTCCCAGGAGGACAAACCCGAAGATCATAAAATAGGCCTTGAGGTCATGATTGTCTGTAAATGGCTCTCTGTACTTAAAAAGCAAAGGCCTTAGACCTTTACCTCGCCTCAGACAATGGGTCGATTGTTCAGCGATCTGACCAAATTTCGGAAGTCCGTAAATGGCGCACACCGAGAGTGTGAAAAGAAGCCCGGCCAGCCCTAAAGCGACCCCCTGACCTGTTTTCAGGACAATCCATCCGATGAGCCATGGACCGAATATCCGCCCTACAAGAGATACCCTTTCATTAAGTGAGTTAAAAGAGATAAGCTCATCTTTGGGTATCAACATGGGGGTCAGGGAAAGTCGCCCGATATGGAAAAAGAGAGAACCAATCATAAAGCAAAGATAGGCAGGAAAGATGACCCAGAGGGATGCTTTAAAGACAAGGATCCCGACCAAAAGGCATTTGCTTAGATTGACGATGATGAGCCACCTTCTTCCCCCGACCCGATCAATCCAGAAGCCCGCAAAAGGGCTCAGGAAGATAGAAGGTGCCTGCTCAATGACGCACATCACCAGGAGATTGGATAAGGCACGCTCACCCTTAAAAATCAGCAAGTCGAGCAGGGTTAATTGGACGAACTGGTTTCCCAGATCTGACAGAAGATCAGCCGATATGATCAGGTACTTGGGGTGAATCCGGTCAATCCCTTTCACGCTGCTTTTTTCAGGCGGATATTCTCTCCCTGAGACAAAACCGCAGAGGCCCTCTGTCTGATGTAATCTTCAAGAAAAAAACGATAGGTATTGTAATGACAATCGACCCCGTTAAAATCCTTCTCATGAACCAGGGCCTGCATGCGGCACCCCCCATGCAGATGGGCAGAATGGGGCATTTGTTGAGACATCTGTCCGGTAATCTTCGCTTCAGTAGTTGGGATTCTGAGACAAAGTCGATCCCTTTGGTGACGTGTCCATAGGCCATTTCCCCACCTTGAAGGGATGGGCATGGGATAATCGAGCCATCTGTGTCAAAGACAAACCGGGCTCGAAAATCAGCCATACAGGTGTTGGAGGGGGCCTCACGATCCTGCAGATAGCCCCGTTTTTCAGCCTCCTGCATCAGGTATTGAAGTATTTTAGGATCGCCCATCCCGGAATCATAGGGGCTTTCTCCTCTTCTGGCCAGGATGGGGGTGAAGGTGATGTTTTCAATAGCAATATGGCGCTCGCCCATATCATCCAGCATCTCTGGAATGCTCAGAAAATCAAGTGCCCCGCTGTCGTATTGACATTCAATGTTGATGGGAATCAGACCGGAAACAGCCTGTAGATTCTCCATGATCAGGTCATAGGTCTTCCCATTATTCTTGGAGGGCCGCAAAAAATCGTGAACAGGGGCCGGCCCGGCCAGGCTGACCCGAATGCCTGTGAGTCCTACCTCTTTCATGCCCGAGATCATGGATGGCCTGAGGAGCGTGCCGTTGGTGGTAATGGTAAAGCCATATTCGATCCCCCTGCCCAGGCAGTAATAAAACCGCCTGGCAGCACTTTCTAAGATGATCTCAGAATTAAGGAGCGGCTCACCCCCAAGGTAGTCGTCTTCAACCCTCTGAGGGTTCTTTTCCTGGATGATCTCAATGTAGAACCGGTCCATGGCCCGGGCTGTGTCAGGGGACATCTCCCTGGCTTCAGGGTCCAGGATGCAGTAGCGACATCGATTATTACATTTCCGGGTGACCAGGACCTTGGATCTTAATGTGCTGAAGTCATGGACGTATTGTTGCTTCCAGTTCTCAAACACAATGGTTTCGTCCACGCCCTCCTTGACCAGGAATCCCTGGTCACAGAGCATATCGATGGCAGCCGGATCGGCTGGTGCGACGGGATCGCTCAGGATATAAGACCAGGTCTTTTCAGGGATCAGGATAAAGGCCCCTGTCATGGTCTGATAGAGGGCGATGAGCGCTTCTCGGCTGTTTTCAACAGCAATATCCACCGTGAATCTGGATTTCTTAAAAAAAGCCATGATGTGATCTCCTTTAAAAACGGCCCCCCGGGCAAACCAGGTCTGCCCGGGGGCCTAAAATAGTCGTCGGGTTAGTTGCGGGAGCTTGGAGCATTTCCACAGCACATGAGTCCTGACTTTTTGACCCTGTATGTGCCCTTGTTGATCACAATCAGTTTCATGATCGCACCCCTCCTTTCTTGAGTGATTTCAGTCATAACATTAGCCAATGCGCGCCTGGCTGGTGTTTTTTCATTATCAGGATGTGTGCCATGATTTGAGATCTGTGAGGGGATTGTCTATCTCATTGTTATTGTAAGGAAAGAGGATATGGATCAAGGGATGAAGAGGGCTTTTGAAAGAGTAAGGGTTTGAACTTTTTGAGGGTGAGTTTGAACAGCGTGGATATAAGTGTTAACTTGGCGCGTCCTTGAAACTGTGAGGCCTCCCCGTGCTTCCGCACGGAGGGTTCTGCCTGACGGCAGCGCTTCGCGTCCGGGGAGCAAGCCGGGTCAAACCAATCCTCAAGCAAACCGGTCCTCAAGCCCGCCAAAGGCGGACGCGCCTCTAACCCGATTTAAGCGAGGCATATCTGAGGCGGTAGATCCCTTCGTGGGTGAGAGAAAACGGGAAAGGCAATTTAAACCGTTTGGACATCACATCAATGGCTGTTTTATGAAACAAAAACGTGCCAGGCTGAAGCGCTTGGATCCGGGCATCGATCTTATAAAAAAGCGCTTTTTGCTTGAATGGGTCTTTTTCATCAAGGGCCTGACAGATCAGGCGGGTCACCTCAGGATCTTCAAATGAACCAGCCTCAGACCTTTTGGGGCGATCAAAAGACCATGACTGTTTCAAGAATTCAGGATCCCGGTAAACGCCTCTCAACTCTGTTAGCACGGCCTGAAACTGATTGTTTCTATAGTATCTTCTTTTAAGCTCCTCAAAAGGAACGGATTGCAGGCGCACCTTGATCCCGAGATCATTCAGGCAAATCTGCAGGTATTGGGCGACCTTTTTTTCAATCTGGCTCTCTTTAAAGACAAGGATAGTAAATTCAAACCCCTTTCCACCCTTTTCAAGATAGCGGCCCTCATGATCATAAGACCAGCCTGCTTGTTTCAGGAGCGCCAGTCCCTTTTTGGGGTTGTATGGTATGGGTTGGACCTCGGGGTTGTGATAAGGGGAGTCCACCCCCATGGGGCCGACTGCAATCCTCCCAAAGCCCCTTAAGATCTTCTTTACGATGTATGCCCTGTCAATGGCATAAGAAAAGGCGAGTCGAACCCTTGGATCAGAAAAAAGGGGATCGGTTGTATTGTAGAGGAGGATCGTGTACCAACGCAGAGGGTAGAGATCAAAATAGTATCTTTTTCCATACTGCTTCATCATCTCATAGTTTTTGGGGGAAATCTCCTGTGCAATATCTGTCTCCCCTGAAAGGACCCTTGTCCATGACTTTTCTTTGTCCGGCTGAAAATAGAAGACAACTCGATCTATGGAAGGGCGGCCATGAAAATAATCTTTATTCGCCTCAAGGCAGACTTCCTTTTCTCCTTTTCTGTATTTGAATCTAAACGGGCCAGAGCCAATGGGGTGATTGTAATAATCGATCTTATCTTCATGGGGTTGAGGAAGAATCTCCATGTCCCAGATCTTTTGAAGAAATTCAGGATCGTTTCTCTTAAGACCAATACAAATAACCGTATCTGACAAAGGAAAGATCCGGTCTATTAGAGAAAACAAAGCAGGGCGATTGTTCTTTAGCACCCCCTCCAATGCATACTGGACATCCCTTGAAGTCACAGGGTGTTTGTTGTGGAACAGGGCGTCTTTTCTGAGATGGATCGTCCAGGTAAAACTCTCGGAATCATAGGTCCATTTGAGGGCCAGATCCGGTTCGAGTTCTCCGTTGGCATTTGGGACAAAAAGATAACTGTACAACAAAGGGAAGATATGGTTTGAACCGGAGGCATAAACATATGTGGGATTCAAAGAGGTAAAAGGGGCGCTCACATCATAGCGAAGGACATTTTCATTTTTGTTTTTTTCCCTGGCAGGAGGGGTGCCAGGTTGTTCACAGGAAAGAATAAAACCGGTAAAGAAAATAAATACTAGGATTGAACTCAGATATCGAAGCATTTATTATGATAGAAAAACCTCAGAGAGTCTGTATCTGGACTGATTTGCCTTTTTTTTATTATGCACACAGATATGGTTCTTTTTCAATATAGAAAGATATTTGCCTGCTGTTCCGTATTTATTCCTGTCGGATTTGGCCTTGTCACTCAGGAACCTTGCAAACTCGAGCCGGGAAAATGGTCTTTGGCTGGTCTTTAAAAGAAATTCATGGATGGTCTCTATGGTGGTACACTTCAAGGTGCGATGCCATTGTTTTGCTGCCCCGCCATTATCAGATATGGTCGCTCCCTTTAGCACCGCTAAGAGCTCGTCACTCTTAACGCTGGCGTAAGCCTCATATTCTCTCCCTGACCCGTTTGATATTTCTTCGGGAAGGTCTTGAATGGTTATCTCCCTTTGTTTGGTTAGGATAACCGCCCGTTCGATGATGTTTTCCAATTCCCTGATATTTCCGGGAAATGAATAGTTCATCAGGACCTCAAGGGCCTTGTTTGATATCCCCAGAATATCTTTTTTGTTTTCACAGGCATATTTTGCCACAAAATGATCAACCAGGGGCGGGATATCCTCTTTATGGTCTCTCAAAGGGGGAAGCTGAATCTGGATAACATTCAGACGATAAAACAGATCCTCCCTGAACCAACCTTCCTGAACGCCTTCCTTCAGGTCTTTATTGGCGGCCGCGATGAAGCGTACATCCACCTTGATGGTCCTGGTGCCTCCGACCCGTTCAAATGCCATCTCCTGGAGTACCCTCAGTAATTTGACCTGAAGGGATAGAGACATCACAGAAACCTCATCCAGGAAGAGGGTGCCCTTATCCGCCAGCTCGAATCGGCCTTTTTTCATGGCAATAGCCCCGGTAAAAGCCCCTTTTTCGTGTCCAAACATCTCGCTTTCACACAGGTTATCAGCCATGGCCGAGCAGTTGACCGCAATAAAGGGTTTGTCTCTCCGTGGGCTATGATCATGAATGGCCCTGGCAATCAACTCTTTTCCTGTTCCACTTTCCCCGACAATCAGTACCGTGGCCCTGGTGGGGGCAACCATTTCGATGAGTTCATAGATCTTTAACATGGGTCCGCTTTTCCCCACCATATTATGAAAGTGGGGTTGTTGGATAGCTTCTTGCGGTAACATATGCGCCTCCTTCCTTGCTCGGTCGTATCCGATCGGTCACACAAAGGGTTTATAAAAAACACTATAGGTGAACTAGGGCTAAGGGAGGAGTCATCTTAAAACTCAAAGTTTACCCCGCCCTCAATCCAGCGATCAGGTTGAGGAAAGACGTGGCGGTAGATGTAGGTAGAGTTGGTAAGATTGTGTACAGCACCAAAGAGAGTTAGGTCGCCGTATCGGTCCGGAAAAGGGGGTTTGACCTGAAGGAGATAGTCAAAGATAAAGACGCGATCTCGGGTCTCGGGGTAGCTGGAATAGTTATAGACATATTTTCCGACAATGGAATGGGTCATCCATTGATGTGTGTAGGAGGCCGAGACATTATAAAGGGTCCTGGGGATATCCTGGATCACCTTGTCGGTCTCTTCATCTCTCACATCCATAAAGCTCCCGCCGAATGAGAGGGTCAACCCAAAGCCAAAGGTGGCCCGGATGTTGCCTTCTACGCCCTGCCGGGTGACCTTATCGATATTTTCATACTTTTTGGTGTCCGGGTTATAGCGGATGAGGTCCTTGATGTCCGCCCGAAAAAGGTTCAGTTCGAGCCTCAGGAACCTGAAGGGTCGCACCTCGCCGCCAAGCTGATAGTTTATCCCGGCCTCTGGTTTCAGGTCCTTGTTGCCATACTGGGGATCGTTTACCCAGGCACCGGGTGGGGCTGAAAAGCCTTTAGCGACCTGGGCTCGGATAAGGGCATCCACGCCTGAAATACGATAGACCATTCCGCCCGAAGGGCTGACCTCAGAGCCAAAATCATGGTTATCATCATAGCGAGCCCCGGCATTAAAAGAGAACGCTTCCAGGTTGAAGGTATCATTGGCATAAATGGCCCAGTTTCTGGAGTTATACTCTTTGGCATAAGAGCTGAAATCGTATCGGCCCCAATCCCCGTCAAACCCCAGATTAAACCTGTTTAAATCATTGGTGTAGTAACTCAGCCGGGCACTGCCCCCCCAGGTCTCCTCTAAGTAATGGAAATAGTTTTCCCTGTGATCAGGATAAACATCGTCAATCCAGTTAAAGAATCGATGATGCCGTCCCTCAAGAGTCAGATCAAGATTTTCAACAGGCGAGGTCTCAAAGAGAAGGCGTTGGTAGGTGCGTCTGCGATAGAGGTCATCCCAGAAATCCGGATAATTAAGAACGGGATCTGCATTGCGGCCCACATCATAGCTGTAGGCAAAGTTAAGGCGACTTGTCTCACCCAGTTCATGGTTGATTTTGGCATATACGGCCTCCTGTTCGTACCCGGTATGCTCGATGAACCCGTTGCTCTCCTCATGGGTAAGGGAGAGTAGGAACCCAAAACGATCCTTCGTACCGCTGAAGGTTCCGCGGTTCTTTAAGGTTTTAAACTCTCCATAAGAGGTGCGGAGATCGGCCACAAACGGCTTTTTGGGGTCGGGTTCTTTGGTGATGATGTTGATCAAACCACCCAGGGAAGAACCCCAGGCCGAGGAGGCCGCCCCCTTGTAGATCTCGATCCGCTCGATCGTATCAATGGGAATATAAGAAAGGTCAGCCATGGGATTGGCCAGTTGGTTGAGGGGGATCCCATCCTGATAGATGGCCACATGCCGGACGTCAGAACCCTGGATGGTAGCCGTGGACTGGCTCCCCAATCCACCGTTAAACTCCACGTAGATACCTGGTACATACTGGAGCACCTCGGCCGCATTGGAGGCCGGCATCTTTTCTATATCATCCCTGGTAATAACCGTGATGTTTGCAGCGACCTCCTGTCTGGGGGTCTCCAGGCGGGTGGCAGTCACCACGATTTCTTCCAATTTATATTCATGGACTTCGGGTCCGGAAGGCATATCTGCTGCCCAAGCTTTCAAAAAGAACATAACCCAAAGAACAGAGCTAACAATAAGAACTACCTCAGTTTTCGGTTGTTTCATCCAACTCGTAATTCTTAATTTTTTCAATAAGGGTTTTGCGGCTTATACCCAATAAATCAGCCGCTTTGGTCTTATTGTTTTTTGTACGTCTCAAGGCCAGACCGATAAAAAACCTCTCCACATCCCTCAAGTCCAGATCAGATATTTTCTCATACTCTCCTTTCCCAAATGGAAGGTGTTTGGTGGTGATCATATTATCCTGGCAGGTTATCACGGCCCTCTCTATGACGTTTATCAGTTCCCGGACATTGCCCGGCCAATCATACTCCCTGAGGGATAACATGGCATTCGTAGAAATACCGGTTATTGGTCGACGATACGCCTCACTGAACCTTTTAAGATAGAACTCGGCTATAAGAGGGATGTCCTCCTTTCTATCCCTCAAGGGTAGGATTTCAATCGTATAGATGTTTAAACGGTAAAAAAGATCCTGACGAAAGCGACCACAGGCAACCTCTGCTTCCAGGTTGCGGTTGGTGGCCACGAGGAGGCGAAAGTCCGAATATATGGGGTAGATTCCTCCCACGCGCATGAAGGTCTTGGTCTCCACGATCCTGAGGAGTTTAGACTGAAAAAAGGGCGGAGCCTCGCTGATCTCATCCAGAAAAAGAATCCCCTTGTGAGCCACCTCGAAAAGACCTATCTTTCGATCTATCGCACCAGTAAAGGCCCCTTTTTCATGGCCGAACAACTCACTTTCCAAAACCCCGAGGGCAAATTCATTGCAACTTACTGCAAAAAACGGCTTATCGCGCCTGTCGCTTAGATTATGGATGGCCCGGGCAACCAGCTCCTTCCCTGTACCGGTCTCCCCGCAGATAAGGACAGTCACAGGAAGATCAGCGACCTCCTCTATGGATCTAGCGACCTTCTTGATTCCCTCTGATTGTCCTATGATGGTCACCGGCGTTTTTATCTGGAGGGACCTTTCTCTACGAAGCGAGGCGAGCTCTTTCAATATCTCCCTCTTGGCCAAGGCCTCCCGAACGGTTATCCAAAATAGATCTAATTTGTCGTTGATCGGCTTTTCAAAATAATGGAAGGCCCCGCGCTTGACCGCCTGGATAGCCCCTTCTGTAGAGCCGAAGGCCGTAATCAGGATAACGGGGATATCAGGATACAGGTCCTGAACCCTGCTAAAAAGCTCGGTCCCGCTCATCTCAGGCATCTGCACATCTGAGATAATCAGGTCTACAGGCTCCTTGTTCAGGACCTCGAGCGCCTTTTTGGCCGATGTGAGAGGAACGATATCAAAGCCCTGTGCCCCTTCTAAAGAGAGGAAAAGTTCCAGGAAGGCTTCATTATCGTCTATCAACAGAATCTTGGGCTTGCTCATAATAAGGTGTTTGCTGACAAGTACCTATGAAATTCATTCGAAAATGTCCATATTTTTTATCAAAGAAAGTCTCTTCCCGCCCTTCTGTGTAGAATCGTAACACTGAATTAACGCAACAAATCGCAATATTGTAACCTTTTGTAACAGTAAAACGCCTGGCTCATTTCTGCCCCGAGAATTAAACTCGGATTACAGATGGTTAAGGTCCATTTGGAGAATTGTTTTTTTGGCATCATGATTGCTAAAATTTTTATTAAAATGCTAACCTAATATTTTGCAATAGCAGAGATGCCCCGATGTATGAGGCATCCTGATGATAGGAGATGGATAACCCTGAACGCCCAAATGCTTGGTAAACCTGTTCAGATTTTGTTGGTGGAAGACAATCCTGGGGATGTGCGCCTGACGCAGGAAGCCCTCAAGGACAGCAGGATGCTTGACAACCTGCATATAGCCAAGGATGGCCTGGAGGCCATGGCCTTCCTGCACCGAGAAGGCCGGTATACTGACGCGCCTCGTCCAGACTTGGTCCTGCTCGACCTGAACCTGCCAAAGAAAGCCGGTCGTGAGGTGCTCGCAGAGATAAGGGCCGACGAAAGCCTGAGACGAATCCCTGTGGTGGTCTTGACCACGTCCCAGGATGAAGAAGACATCATCAAGGCCTACAATCTCAACGCGAACTGCTATATTACCAAACCGGTTGAGTTGGAACAGTTCTTCAAAGTGGTGAAGTCGATCGTAGAGTTTTGGTTTACCGTTGTGAAACTGCCAGGTGAGTGAAAAAATAGACGGATATCTTGCCTGAACCGGTGGCAGCGCAACTCAGGAAATCCGACGTGTTTTTTTGCGGCGGATCGAACACGATCTTCAAATTCTTGAAGTTCGTCAAATAAAATACATGCCCCGCCAAAAGACCCCCATGAACCAACCGCACTGGCCAAAAGGCTCTTGGTCTAGATAAACCCTTCACAGGCTATTTCCAAACCACGACAATCCAGGTTTCAGCCATCTTTTGGTGTTTGTCAGCCTCATGCCAGGTGTACGGCTGTTTGGCTCAACATCCTGTAAGGAGGGCTGGCCAGCAGCAACGTGGCCACTCATTATTGTGAATGAATCATAGAAATCTTCAATAACTAATAGGCAAAAAAATCAATATTACCTATTTGACAGGTGTATGAAAGCAAGAGACAATTCTATTTTTTGGAGAAAGGGCGTCAGTCGGCCTGATGCCGACAAGGACCGCTGACAGCAGCTCAATTCATCCGATAAAGGGGGAGGTCATATGGAAACATTGAATTGCCGGGGGCTTGCCTGTCCACAGCCTGTACTCAGGACCAAGCACTTTGTGGAATCCAATCCCCAGGTCCCGGAATTCACCATCATCGTCGATAATGCTGCCTCAGCCCAAAATGTGGTCCGGTTTGTGGAGAGCCAGGGTTTTAGTGCCTCTCTGCAACAAAAGGGCACTGACTTTGAAATCAAGGCTATAAAGTCTGAGGAAATCGGTGCCGAAGCCGCTGGGAGGGGAGAGGTTAAGTCGAGCGAGAAGATCCTGGTGATGATCACCAAAAATACCATGGGTTCTGGAGATGATGTGCTGGGGGAAGGGCTCATGTTAAATTTTTTAAACACCCTTAACGAGATGGGCGAAGCCCTTTGGAGATTGGTTTTCCTCAACAGCGGGGTAAAGCTGACGATTGCGGGGGCCAAGACCTTGCCTGCCATACAACAACTGGAGGCACAGGGTATTAGCGTCCTGGTATGCGGTACCTGCCTGAATCATTTCAATCTGCTGGACCAAAAGCGGGTGGGTGAGACCACGAACATGCTTGACATTGTGACAAGCCTACAGCTTGCCGACAAAGTGATCGGTGTGTGATGACGGAGAAGGGCATGAATGAAAAGTATGAAAAAATGTGGGAGGACTTGGGCCTTGATATCAGTGCCCATGACGGACTCCTCAAAGTTCTGGGGCAATTTTACGGCGATATCTATCTCAGCCAGGACAAACGTCTAAAGGGGATGGAATATCTGGATTTCGTGCTGTCAGAGGTTCATGGCCTGCGGATCAAAGAACTCCAGGATGCCAGGGCGGCCGGGAAGAAAATTATTGGAACATTCTGCATGTTTGTGCCGGAAGAGCTGATCTGTGCTGCCAACAGCACGGCGGTTGGCCTCTGCGCAGGAGCAGAGATCGGCAAGGAGGCAGCTGAAAAGATCTTACCCCGCAACACCTGTGCTTTGATCAAATCCTTTGTGGGCTTTAAGCTGGCCAAGCTGTGTCCATACGTCGAATCCTGCGATTTGGTTATAGGTGAAACCACCTGCGATGGCAAAAAGAAGGCCTACGAGATCTTCCAGGAATACGTGCCCATGCATATCATGGAGCTTCCCCAGATGAAAGGGGCTTGCGATCGGGATCTCTATATGACTGAGGTGTTGAAGTTCAAGGCAAAGATAGAAGAGGTCAGCGGCCACGATATTACGGCAGATAATTTAAAGGAGGCCATCAAGCTCATCAATAACCGGCGGAAGGCTTTGCAGCGACTCAATCAGCTTCGCAAGGCGATCCCCACGCCGATTTCCGGAAGGGACGTTTTGCTCATCAATCAGATATCATTCTACGATGACCCTTGGCGGTTTACCGCCAAGATTAATGAACTCTGTGATGAGCTTGAAAAGCGTGTCCAGGCAGGCGAGGGTATCGTGGAAAACGACATCCCGCGCCTCATGATGTCGGGCTGTCCCATGGCCGTGCCCAACTGGAAGCTTCCCTATGTGGTGGAGTCCTCAGGGGCAGTCATTGTGGGAGAAGAATCGTGCATCGGGACACGAAACACACGGGACTTGGTAGACGAAACCGGTGAGACAATGGAAAAGATGATCAATGCCCTCGTGGATCGTTATATGCGTATTGACTGTGCCTGCTTTACCCCGAACCCTGAGCGCCTGGAACACATTGTAGAGATGGCCAAAGACCTCAAGGTCAATGGCGTGATCCATTACGCCCTCCAATTCTGTCATCCTTATACTATTGAAGCTTATAAAGTGGAAAAAGCCCTGGAGCAGGAGAATATTCCCCTGCTCAGGATAGAGACCGATTACAGTATGGAGGATATTGAACAGCTCAAGACCCGGGTGGAAGCGTTTGTGGAAATGGTCAAATAAGGAAGCAGCGCATTGAGACCAGAAAGCATGTCCTTGTTTGATCGTTTGAGTGAGAAGAGTCAGCTTGAAATAGAAACGGCAAAGGAGGTCGGCACAAAGGTAGTAGGCTTGTACTGTACCTTTGCCCCAAAAGAGCTGGTACGCGCGGTCGGTGCCATTCCTGTTGGCCTCTGCGGAAAAGATCAAACACCCATTCGTGATGCAGAAACTATCTTACCTGCAAACCTTTGCCCCCTGATCAAGTCAAGCTACGGCTATGCCATCACAAACACGTGTCCCTATTTCTATCTTTCAGATTTTCTCATTGGGGAGACGACCTGTGACGGCAAGAAGAAGATGTTTGAGCTCCTGGGACAACTGAAACCCTTATTTCTCATGCATCTGCCGCCCTGTTGTGATGAAAATCGGTCTTTGAATTATTGGGTCGGAGAGGTGATAAGGCTCAAAGACTTCTTAGAGAGACAGACTGGTACGAAAATAGGTGAAGAGGAATTAAGTCGCCAGATTAAGATTCATAATAAAAAAAGGGTGTTATTAAAGGAGATTGTTGGCTACTGCGCAAATTATCCTGTACCCATTTCCGGCACGGATATGATGGTGGTGATGGAGTCCAGGAACTTTTTGGTTGATATCGAAGGCTACATAAACAATCTGCAGCGACTTGCCCGCGAGCTTCAGGCCATAAAAAGGGAGGGGAGATCGGTCTGCAGCCCCGATGCCCCGAGGATACTTCTGACAGGATGCCCGGTGGGTAAGGGTTCGGAAAAGGTTCTGCGAATAATCGAGGAATGCGGGGGTGTTGTCGTCTGTCAGGAGCATTGTACCGGCATCAAGAGTTTTAACCTGCTGGTGGACGAAGATGATGCCCCTTACAAAGCCATCGCACACCGCTATTTAAAAACCCCCTGTTCCTGCATGACACCCAACCAAGGCCGAATCGAACTCCTGTGCCAGCTCATCGAGGATTTCAAAATTCAGGGCGTGGTCGATCTAACCTGGCAGTGTTGTCATACTTACAATGTTGAGTCCTACCTCATCAAGACGTTCTTGGAAAAAAGATACCAGATACCGCTTCTCCACCTTGAAACAGATTATTCTGAATCGGATACAGGGCAATTGAAGACCAGGATTGAGGCTCTTCTGGAGATGTTCCATTGATTGAAAATGAAATTACCAAAACCAAGGAGGATACGGAAATGACCAAGACAAAAAGAGATTTAACCAGGCGGGATTTTTTGAAAAAGGCCGGTAAGGTGGCTGCCGGAACTGCACTCGTCGGACTGGCTCCAGGCATTATCACGGCGAGAAAAGTGTACGCCAAAGTACCCAATATAAATTTTGCCTACATATTATCCGACCACCACGCGCCATTAATGGTTCTGGCCAAGGAGTGGGAGCTTTTCCAGGAAAGATACAAGATTTACATTAAACCAGTAACCGAGCACAAACTTTATGATTTCTTTTACGACGGCTCAAAGATAGCCAAGGTAAAACTAATCCCTACGAAAAAGGGACCGGACCTTGAAAAACTGGTGGCTCAGGGGAGTGTCGATATGGGGATCAGCGGCACCCAGGCTATTATCATGTCGATCGATAAGGGAGTAAAGACGAAAATCATTTCCCCACTTCAAACCGCGGGCAATGTTTTCGTACTGAAAAAAGGGCTCCCCATGAACAACTGGAACGAATTCGTCAAGGAGATAAAGGGGAGCAAGAGTCAATTCAAGATAGGAATGCCCGGTCCTCATTGTGTGGCAACCATTGTATTCAGGTCAGCCCTCGATCATGAAGGCGTTTCCTATACAGAAGATGTTACGAATCGAAAGGCCGATATCCTTTTTATTAATATGAAAGGCCACGGAAATCTTATTTCTGCATTAGCAAACAGGATAACAGAAGGCATTATCGGGGCTCAGCCATTCCCGTCGGTTACCATAAATAGGGGCCTGGGCAAGTTGATTCTTAATCTCCAGGACGTTCCTCCCAATAAAAGATGGTATGGACATGCCTGCTGCTCGGTTGAGGCAACCGAAAAGTTTATGGAAAGGGACAGAGACCTTTTGCTCAAGATGATGGAGTTGATTGTGCTCGGGGTAAATGCGGCCAATGGGAATAAAGCGATGACTGCAAGGGCATGCTCATCCTGGCTGGGTGTTGAAGAGGCGGTTGAGAAAGTCGCAATGCCGACCCTCAATTATACGACCATCCCTTCATCCCAGTGGACAGATAGTGTTTACACCTATGTAAAAATAATGGATGAGATGAACATGGTCACCCAAAAATTACGAGGGAAACGGGGTAAGGAGCTGGAGCCCCTTGTCTTCGATTTTCAGTATACCGAAACAGCAAAAGACAACTTGAGACTGAAAAAATTCATCGTGTAGATCCTCCATTGGAGACAAGAAGCGTTTCAGAGAGAATATTTTTCCGCCTCTTACTCCCTGTTCTATTGGCTGTGGTCTGGCAGGTGCTGGCCATCTATTTTGATAAGCCAATGGTCCTTCCCAGGTTGGAGGCGGTGGGAAAAGTTCTGGCACATCCAAACACAAAGATTCTGATTACCGGGAGCCTTATCGAAAATATGGGCATAAGCCTCGGGAGGGTGATGTGTGGCTTTTTTCTGGCTGCTGCCATGGCCATTCCTCTGGGAATATTGATGGGCTATTATAGATTGGCCGAAAGGGTTCTTGAGTCAACAGTTGAATCCTTAAGACCGATCCCCCCACTGGCCTGGGTCCCTCTGATTCTCTCCTGGTTCGGAATAAAAAGCCTTGCTGACTGGTTTCCGGAACTAAGTAGCAGTGTGATCTTTGGGGGCGTTCAATTTTCCATGATCATCATTATCTTGATCGGTGCCTTTTTCCCGATTTTGCTCAATACCATCCACGGGGTCAAAGGTATCCCGGTAATCTTTATTGAATCTGCCAGAACCCTCGGTTCCAGGGGCTTTTCGCTCCTTTTCAAGGTAATTGTCCCGGCCAGTCTTCCTACAATAATGACAGGTCTGCGGATCGGGTTGGGGATAGGATGGATGTGTCTTGTAGCAGCGGAAATGATGCCGGGAAGTAATGCCGGCATGGGCTATCTTATCTGGTATGCCTATGAATTGCTTCGGACGGAGATAATCGTTGCCGGTATGATTGTCATTGGTCTTATTGGATTTGTTATGGATCGGGGTTTCAGGTATGTTGAAAAGAAACAGTTTGCCTGGGTCAGCAGAATGAAATAGGCCATGTTAAAGATAATCGACGTCACGAAAACATTTAAAAAAACAGACGGCAAAAGAGTCTTAGCCATAAGCAATATGAACTTACAGATAGAGGAAAAGGAATTTGTTTGTATTGTAGGGGCATCTGGATGCGGTAAGACCACGACCTTAAGGCTATTGTCCGGTTTAGACATCCCTACAAAAGGGAAGATTCTCGTGGATGGAAGTCCAATCAATGGCCCCAGCCCTGAACGTGGCATCGTTTTTCAGGAATATACCCTTTTCCCCTGGAGAACCGTACTGGAAAATGTGACCTTTGGCCTTGAGATGAAAAGAATCGGAAAAAAGGAGAGAAGGCGAACGGCAAGGCACTATCTCGAATTGGTAGGGCTTGAGGATTACGCTGAGGCATATCCCTATGAACTCTCCGGCGGCATGCAGCAGAGGGTGGCCATCATAAGGGCGTTGGCTGCAAATCCAAAAGTTCTGTTGATGGACGAGCCTTTTGGCGCCCTGGATGCCCGAACCAGAGATTTTTTGCAAAATGAATTGATCAGGATATGGACAAGCGAGCAAAAGACGATTTTATTTGTTACTCATAGTATTAACGAAGCGATTTTTTTGGCTGATCGGGTAGTCGTTATGAAAAGCAGGCCTGGTAGAATTCACGACATTATTGAAATTGATCTGCCGAGACCGAGATATAAGACAGGTGAGGTATTTAAAGATTACTACACACGAATCCATGATATGTTAGAGAACGATTTAGATAAAGAGCAGCCTTAATCAAATGGAAATTATGCATCATCTTGTTTTCCCCATAAATGCCCTTCCTTCTTCTCAAATGGTCGAAGAGGGGATTGATGAAATCCTCTGGAAAGCGGACGTAAAGTTCGAAGCCTTAAGGAGGTATTATGAACAGATAGAAGCCGACGTTCTGTTTTATTTCAGTGACGTTGTTATCCAGGCAGAGGCCATGGGGGCAAAGGCAAAATATTCCAGAAAAATGATGCCTGCAGTTGAGGCCACAGCCCGGGTCATGTCGCTCCCCGACCCTGCCCAGGTTCCCAGAATGGCCGTAAACGCCAACGTGTTAAGGAGGATGGCGGGAGAGTTTCCTTATAAACTGAGAGCAGCTTTGGTCTACGGACCTTTTACTGTGGCGGGTCTGCTTGCGGGGGAGGAGGCAATATTAAGAAAACTCATAGATGATCCCAAAGAAGTCCTGAGCCTTCTTGAAAAAACCTTTGAGTGCGCAAGAAGATACGCCCTGTATCTTGTAGAATCCGGGGCAAATTTGTTGTGGATTTCTGATCCGCTTGCCGGCCTGATTCCTCCTGATCAGTTTTGGGACTTTGCCGGTAATTTTTTGAGAAGGATTTTTGAACTGTTTGCTTCTATCCCGACCATACTTCATATTTGCGGTGATACCTATCAGATTATTCAAGCGATGGTCGGGACAGGCGTACGCGGGATCAGTTTTGATAATTGTATGGATCTCTTAGCTGTGGAGGATGAAATACCCAAAGATGTCTATATTATCGGAAATATTGATCCGGTTGAGGTCATTGAACTGGGCTCGCCGGAGGAGATTATTTCCCGGACAACAGATCTGGTATCCATGATGGCTTTAAAGAATAATTTTGTTTTGAGCACCGGCTGTGCTGTTCCTCCCTCTGCACCCATTGAAAATGTCAGGCTCTTCCTGGAAACCGGCAGAAAATCTTTTGCTGATCTTCGACCTCATATCCCCCTGCTTTCGGAAATCAGCCGGAATGTCTATACCGGTAACGGTGAGGAAACCAAGCAGGGGGTGGCAGCGGCCCTTGAGGATGGCGTCGAGCCGCTAACCATTATTAGCAGTGGCCTGACGCGGGCCATCCGGAAGGGGAGCACTATGTATGAAGCTAAGTCGTGCTTCCTCCCAGCTATTCTTCTCATGGTCGATGCCTTTTATAAGGGATTTCAGGCTCTGGAGAACACGCTTGAACTTGGGGGGTCGAAAAAGTCATCCATCGTCCTCGGCACGGTCAAGGGCGATATCCACGAAATAGGGAAAAACCTGGTGAAAATATTTTTGGAAACTTACGGTCACAGAGTGGTTGATCTGGGAGTAGATGTGGATGAAGATGCGTTTATAAGAGCTTATCAGAAATATCACCCTACAATTATAGGCCTATCTGCCTTTACCACGGAATCCAGGAAGGAGATGGGAAAAATCATTAGTGCCTTTCATAGAGAAGGGATAAGAGAAGTGCTTTTTGTTGTTGGAGGTGCTGCCGTAAATCATGAAGTCTCTCGTTCTCTTGGTGCTGATGGATATGCCCGTGATGCGGTAAGAGCGGTGGGTATGATTGAAAAGCTGCTTCAACAATCAGAAGTCGGTGTCTAAGCGTATGACAAAAGGTGTCATTAGAGTTACTTCCAGGATGCTCAAGTACCTCAGGGTACCCCAGGACGACCAGACTATGGAGATCATATCTTCGGTACTGGAAGAAACAGTCGGTCTTATTGATATTAAAAAGTGGAGCAAGTGTGTGCTTGTTGATGATTTTTATGAGCTCTTTCACCCTTATGCCCGATCAAGCAAATCGATTTCCAAGTTGCTGGGCAGGGCAGAACACGTCTATCTGATAGTAGTAACCCTGGGTGAAGACTTAGGGAACAGAGCCAAAGAATATTTTGGAAAAAAAGAGGTCTTTAAGGGGTACATACTGGATCGATTGGGGAGCTTTTTGGTGGAAGAAGAAGTAAAAAAGATAGACCTGGAGATCACCCGACAATGCAAGGAAGATGGTCACGCCACCACCCACCGATATAGCCCGGGGTATGGCGATTTTTCGATCAAGGCACAGCGTACATTCTTCGATTTGGCAAAGGATACTATTCCCGGATTGACAATCAGTCATGGTTGCCTTCTGTCTTCTGAGAAGACGGTGTCTGCCATAAAGGGTGTGATCAAATCAGGATATTAGAGGAAGGTGATACAAATGATCAAGACAGCCTTTGAGCATAAAGGAGAATTTTTGAATGAGACTTGCCGGCATTGACATCGGTTCCCGAACAATCGAGCTGGTGGTATTGAACGAACGAGGAATAATTGACAGCAGGCAGGTGGATTCTGGCTTTGATCCTATGGCACGCGCTAAAGCACTCCTTGAAGGGGTTGAGTATGACCGGATCATGGCCACGGGCTATGGCCGCCACCTCTTTGAGCTTTCCTTTGATGCCCCTACAGTCACGGAAATCAAGGCCTATGCGGTTGGCGCAAGGGCTTTGTTCCCTGGAGTTCGTACAATCCTTGATATCGGAGGGCAGGACTCCAAGGCCATTGCAGTTAATGAGGCAGGCAAAGTGACCAAGTTCGAGATGAATGACCTCTGTGCCGCAGGGACGGGAAAATTTCTCGAAATCATGGCGCATGCTTTAGGCTATGATCTGGACGAGTTTGGCCTTGAGGCCCTCAAGGCCAAAAAGGATATCCAGATAAGCAACATGTGCACCGTTTTTGCGGAATCAGAGGTGACTTCTCTTCTTGCCAAAGGGGAAGACCGTCAAGACATTGCTTTGGGTTTGCACTGGTCTGTTGCGCGCCGATCGGCCAGCATGCTGAAAAGGGTCTCAGTGGAAGGCCCGATTGTATTTGCCGGAGGTGTTGCGCGCAATGTGTGCATGCAGCGGTTGTTGGAGGAAGCACTCGAAAAAGAGATTATGGTCCCAGAAGATCCCCAAATGGTGGGAGCCTATGGGGCGGCGCTCTTGGCAGGAAACACTTAAATGAAGCTTGTTTTTGTTTGTCCTGAGAAGCATCAGGCATTTGAAACTGATGCTTATCAGATCATTGAAGACAAGGGGATCAAGATTGGCAAAACCGGAAATAAGGTCTGGGATGCAAAGGTTGAGCTCACCTTAGCCTGCCCTTTTTGTGGCAAAAGACACATTTTTCGTGCCAGTGAACTGCCGTGCCCTTTTTCTTGATTGATGGCGTGATCTCAAATATAGAAAAAGCCATCCTGGCAAAACTATATTCTCTTTTGAGAAAGACAAGGGGTTTTGGGCCGGTAGGATTTAATCCGTAATACCTTTATTAAGGCTAAAGACTGTGGAAGGGCGTGAAATGTGCTCACGTCAATATGGCGCGTTGCAGAGAGGCGTTTGAGTCGTGTTTAAGCGATAAGTCTAATGGGTCTTTTTCTGATCCTGGCCTTCTAAAATCTCCAAGCCAACCAAATAATGGCCTTTAAATCGTCCTTGATCATTTTTGGTGATATGTCGAATCGCTGTCGCCAGATACTGAGGGGGATAGTCCAAATCAGTGGAATAGTATTTCACATTCATTGTATCTCCCACCTTTAGCCAAGACAAAATATCTGAATCTTCCTTCACCAGAATGCACATGGACGTTGAAGCGATGTTCCAGATCTTGAATTTATAAGGCGTTTCGAGTCCATTGATTGAAAATTCTACGCTGTAATATTGATCCACCTGCTTTCTATGTTCAACTCTTCTCTCCACTCGTTGGTTGGTCACGGCACATTCTTTCATACATTCCCCCTCTCAGCTTATTCTCAAGTCTTTGTGTAGGGGACTCCACAATTATGCCATAATTGCCTAGATAGTGAAGCATATATGATTATATTTGTCAACTATTTTTTTATAAATTAACTAAAGTTTATATAATTTATATATAATAATTGTATTTTTTCTTTGTTTTTAAGCATACCGGACAGGATCTTAGGCCCGGAAAGGAGAGGAAAGGCGTGTGTCCCCTCAGGCGGATGCCGTCGAGATACCTGTCAGGCGATATTCAGTGACTTGACCTCAAAAAGAGACCCCCCTTGACGGCTCACAAACATCTCTGCGTTATTTGCTGCAAACAATACTATGCCCTCCTTCGTATATTGCATCCCCCAATGTATGTGGTGCGGTCTCCATGGGAAAATTTCGACACTTGCCCGGTACAGCTCCCCAAAAAGGGCTGCACCCCTTGAACGTGGGAATCAGGAACCTGTTTAGAAAGCCAAAGCAAGAGTAAAGGTTACCCCACCATAACCAGAATTGTCGCCTTTGTCTGTCTAGGCTAGACGGGGGCTTCACTTTGGAGTGAATAGAGATGCAAAAGCTCTTCGTCGGTGAGGCTCATTTTTAGTCGTGAGGATTCGGTTTTGACCTTCATTAACAACTGTTCGAGAAGGTAGCCTTCCGCATTTATGCCCAGACTCTTGAGCTTATAACGAAGTGCATTTCTTCCCGCTTTCTTACCGATAAGAAATTTTCTATGCAAAGATACTTCAGAAGGATCATATGGTTCGTAGTTTAAAGGATTCTTGACCAAGCCATCTATATGAATGCCTGACTCACAGGTAAAGATATCCTCTCCGACCACGGGTTTCCTGGGAGAAAGCGGGATATGGGCGGCCTGTGCTACATAGTGAGCAAGCTTCGGGAGATGTTTGAGATTGTATCGTGACACCCCGTTTCTTTTGGCCAAAAAAGCCAGCACTTCCTCAAGGGCAGCGTTTCCTGCCCTTTCTCCAAGACCGCTTACCGTGACATCCACAAAGTCGGCTCCGGCCTTCAATGCAGCCACGGCATTGGCCGTGGCCATGCCGAAGTCATTGTGGGTGTGAACGCCGATATCAATGCTGAACCAACTTCTTAACCTTGTAATGGTGTCAAACATGGTAATAGGGTCCATAATCCCCAGGGTATCAGCAAAACGAATCCTGTTAATACCTTCTCTTTCTGCCACAGTGCATACTTCTTCGACAAAATCCAACTTGGCCCTGGAGGCATCTTCCAGACCGAGGGAAAGATAACAGGAGCTCTTGTCCTTTGCGTGCCGTATACCTTCTCGCACTCTCGACACGACCCACGTTCTGTCCCGGCCCAGTTTATGTTCTATATGAACGTCTGAAACAGAAATGGAAAGGGCAAGAATATCCGGAGAAAGGTCCCATGTTTCATCAATGTCTCCTGGAAGGCACCGGCACCACAGGGCAAGTTTAGGACACCCGGCAAGTTTTCTGGCCTCCCTGACAAGTTCCTTGATCTCCGGGTTTGTTACGGCAATCCCCACCTCTATTTCATCAACGCCTACTTTAATAAGGAGATCGATGATGCGGAGCTTTTCTGACAGGTCAAAATAAACATGGGCTGCCTGTTCTCCTTCTCTTAAGGTAGAGTCGATAACTCCTTTCATTGGTGTCACCCCTCGTTGACCCGGAGTAATTCACGCGCCGAGTTTGCCGGAGCCGCAAGGCGTAGCCCATGAAGCTGTAGTAAGCTACTGCGAGTGGGCTACAACGCAGCGGATGCGGTAAAATCGGTGCGCCCTTCGGGTAAACAATTCAGCAATAATCCAATAAGTACGTATCAAATACAGACTCTGTTTTTTGCTTGACACCCAAAGCCCCTAAAAACCAACATGCTTTCAATTAATTACGTGACCCTTGCTGAATTGTTTATGAATAATTCGGGTTAAAGCATTTTCTCTGGATCTTGGGTTCTGTGCACCTTCTGCCGCATAATGGGTGAGGCGCATCCGCGGCAAAACAAACCCATACGTTTTCGTATATCTTAAAATCAAAAAGACCTTTTGGGATTGCTGCATGTAGCACCATGCCACCAATGTCAACTGTTACCTTGAAGGCATTGCTGTTGTTTGTTCTACTTACGATTCTCCCCCTGATTCGATTCAAGTTTCCGTCAGCTACTTTGTTTTCTCTTTTTAGGGCGATTTTTTTCGGATGGATGCACAGGTTGATCTCTTTGCCTTTTTCAAAAGGTTCCTCACACGAATTTGTGGGTAACACATGGGTCTAAAAAGTTGAAAGCATGAATCTTTTCCGATACTTCCTGGTTGACATCAGAAGCTAGGAAGGGAGGATCAGATTCATGCTCGTGGAA
>Ga0180301_10000055_pt1 | contig 72879 bp, 96 predicted proteins | sample GuaBasSediGuay16_FD_121797 | JGI IMG/M metagenome (GOLD analysis project Ga0180301, IMG submission 121797) | Subseafloor sediment microbial communities from Guaymas Basin, Gulf of California, Mexico - Guay16, Core 4569-2, 12-15 cm | ecosystem: Environmental > Aquatic > Marine > Hydrothermal...
GTGGCGATGAGGAACCGTGTAGGGGTGCCTGAAGCCCTATTGTCTCCGAACCAAACCCCCTAGAGAGGAATGCTGGTTTAGAAGCAACAGAACCCTCCCCCACCCCTCTCCAAGTATTCTTTATTTACCTACTTTAATTTAGGTATTCATGCAGTGCTCGAGTCCTCACTTCAGAGGACGATGAGTAGCTTAAGTATAGGTTACCTGGAGAGTTTAAGGTGAGTGATAAAATAATCTGGTCATGGATTAATAAAATGAAAGGCTCCACAGAAGACAGAAGCTGAATTCGGCTTGGAAATAAACTATGAAGGCTTATCTTCAAGAGACATAGCGCTCTTAGCCCTTAAACACGACTTAGTGAGAGGCAGAGGACGCAGGAGTAGCTCTTGTTTTCTCAGTTTCTGGCGGAGGTGTTTTGAGAGGTATTTCAAAAGTTGGTGTTAGGACTTTAATTTTGCGTACTTCACACTTTCTTAGAGGATAGATTTTCTTTGCTCTATTGAAGATTTCGGAAGAGATTTTGCCGAGAACAGCCTCCTGTATAAAGGCGTCAAAGTCGAGCTTTGCTGCAAATTCCTCGACTATTTCCTTCATAATTTTTCTTATGGCTTTCTTCTGCGAAGTCTTTGCTCTGTGCAGAGTAATTGCCATTACCATAACTCTTAGATGCACTCCGTCCTTTGTATGTACATCGAAAATGCCGTCTATTTTCGAAGACCCTCTTCTCACAAGGCTTCTAATATAGTCTCTTGTGAGCTCAAAGCCTTTAAACTGTGTATAGGCTTTATTTCCTTCAACTTTGACTATCTGGAACTTTAATTTATACGGTAGCTGGGTAATATCTTTAGTTAAGTCGAATAAGCTGACCTCTATTGTTCTTCTCAATAAATGTTCATCAGTTAGAGCTGGCACTAAGCCTAGCTCAGCAAACCCAAATGCACTTGATGCGTAGACTGTATACCATTTTTTAAGACTCCATTTATCTCGACGCCTTCTCTCAGACAAGCTTATCCACCCTCACACACCTTTTAGCGACATTAAGTCTTTAATTCTAGTATTTAAATTTGACTTACGTTTTTCAGAGATCTGTACACTGCACACATACACCTTAATATATCATTAACTGTCTGCTTGACTCTCTCTATTTTACCGCTTGTATCTCTAATAATAATGTTTAAGCTCTTGTTATGCACAGACATCTCTATTGTTAGTCCGGCAGGGAGCACTAGGTTATCAGGTGATAGCGCTACGTGCATGCTTTTGAGAACTTTATCGTTTGAATGCGATATTTTAAGCAGTAGAGCTATTTCTTCGCTCAAGGTATCTCTTTTTCCAACTTTCTTAGAAATAGATTAACTTTTTCTTCTAGCAGCGTGGCTCCAGCAGCTTTTTCATGTCCTCCAGCTTCTCCACCTATATCTTCGGCTATTTCAGATATAGTTGCTCCCAGAGAAAAACTAGGTATTTCTCTAAGTACTCTCAGCGATATTTTTACATGCTTAGGTTTTGACGACGATGCTAGTAAAGCCAGAACTTTATATGCTCGAAAATCAGGTTTAGTTGAAATTATTGACGATAGTGCTCCACTAAGTCTTTCATTTACTATGCCTATACAGTCGACGACAATAGTTTTACTTAAGTAGTTTATTGGAATTTCTTCGTTTTCAATCATATTCAGTACTTCCTTTAGAGTTTTTCTATATTTAGTAAGCACAGATAAAACTTGCTCGTAGTAATCTATTTTGTTTAAACATATCATTAATCCTACCCACTCTTCGTTAAGCCTACCACATGCATTTAACAGTACTGCGAATTCTCTGGCATCATAAAGCTCGGGATACTTGTAAAAGCTATTAATGAAGTATGAATATCCTAGAAGTTTTTCCGCTTCCTGTGGAGGCACTCCCTCTGATATCATGTATTTTACTAGCTCTATTACAAGTTTTCTAACTTCGCCTTCACTAAGATCATTTATCATTTTTGGACGACCATCGCTGAAAAATGGTTCTATAGAAATACTTCTGAGAAATTCTATACATGCTTTTTCGTCCCCGCTTAAGCCCGGTATAAATGGGTCAATTGTATACTCTAGACACTTATACAGTGGTCTACGTCTAATACCAAATAGTCTCAAGCCTATCTCTCTGGAAACAATTTTTTTCTCTATAGCTTCATTTAAAATCAGTTTATTTACACCCAAAAAATCGCACTTCTCTCCTTGGTCTTGGCGGTCTCCTAGAGCCCCTATAAGAGCTAAATGCACTACTTTTTCGCTAATTTTGCTGTCAAGCTCCTTTACCATTAAGTAAGCTAGCCCCGATGAACTTACATGTAAAGACCCATTTACTCCATGTCTCCACGGATTTACTTCAAGGAAAAATTTAGTTGTCTCCGGAGCCTCTTGCGGAGGAGTATGGTGATCTATTACTGCTATTTTCTTCGAGTATTTTTGAGAAAAATTAGACAATAGGCTTCCGTGCCTACTACCCATATCACATAGTATTATGCTGTTATAGTGCTTGCATTCGCTTACTACTTTTTCTAAATCTTCTGCAGATGGCTGTTCTATTATCTTTAAGTGAAAAACTGCGTTCTTTTCAATAAGTAAGTGCACTAGAACAGATGCTGCTGTTAGACCGTCTGCATCATAGTGGGAAAGGAGAAGGACTGGCTCTTCTTCAATAAAGTCTTCTAGCTGACTTGCTTTCTGAGAAATATGCTTTAAAAACTCTTCAGTAGCTTCATTTGACATTAGCCGAATATACTTATTCTCTCTATTTTATACTCCCAGTCTGGAGGAAGCACTCCTTTTCTCTTATAGTACTTAACTAATCTAGCTATTTTTGCTTCAACTAGCTGAAGCCCTCTCTTGGAGTGCAAGTCTTTCGGATGCTCCTCTAAGTGTTTTCTTATTTTTATAGCCCTCTTTATTAAATTAGCTAAGTCCTCGGGTATCTGAGGAGCTAAACCATGCTCCTTTAGTATCTGACATATCTTCTTACCAGTTATTTGCTTTACTAGAGGTATTCCATACTGGTCTCTTAGGATAATACCTATCATTGAGGGAGGATACCCTCTTCTAGCTAGCGTTACGACTAGATTCTCTACTTCTTCAGGAGCGTACTTTACCCATGATGGAGGCGTTCTCCTCGCAGGTCTTGTTGAATGTGATTTACCCTTCTTTTTTCGCTTATTCACAGGAAGTATCGAAGACTAAGGGGTAAATATGTTTTGTGCCGAGAAATAGCTTCAGTCTAGCACCAGATTCAACTCTATTCTTCGTACTTCCTCTTTCTCTCGCTTACATATCGTCCTCGCATTCTAATTTCCTTGATCTTCGATTGTATTTTTTTAGCTATATTTTCGCCTCTAGCTTTACTGTATCCTTTAATAAAGTGCTTAAAAGCTTCGTATGCGATGGAATAATGTGTACTTTCAAGTGATCGAAGGAATAAGTGTAGGTCTACGCTCTGATCTTCATAGTCTTTCGAAAATGCGCCTAAGCCGAAGTCGATAAAAGTTATGTCACCAGCGGGTTCTCTTATCATAATATTTGATGTAGTTAGATCTCCGTGAACTATACCTGCTTCATGAAGCAAACCTGTATAGTAACCTGATTTCTCCAAGAAAACTGCTACGCTGCTTAGATCTTTCCCGCTGATGACTTCTTTTAAGAGTTTTCCTTCAATATACTCCATGACAATAGTTGTATTTACCAAATCTATGAAATATACTACAGGTGTAGGCACTCCATTTTTAATACTATAAAACATGAGTTTTGCCTCGAGTAGTGTTCTACGTTTTCTTAGAGAAATATCTAGTTCTCTACATCTATAGCTCTTGGGAACTCTTATTTTTTTGACCGCGGGTAATTCCATAAAAGCTGTTTTCACGATAATCGCTTCAGCGCCCCAGCTTAACACTTCTTCATTGTTCGTCGAACCATGGTACATCGACTTCATCTAGTCTCCACCTAGGCTTTATATAACTTTTTTCTATAGGAACTGTAATATCATGTTTGATACACAAATACCCCGTGTAAGCTATCATGCCTCCATTATCTCCTGCATATTCTTTTGGAACTGTTTTGAATTCAACTGAGTGAGATGAACACATTTCTTTAAGTTTTCTTTGAAGTAGCTTGCTTCTAGCAACGCCGCCTGTTAGAACTACTACTTTTTTCCTTGTGTGGGCTAAGGCTCTTTCAGTTACTTCAACTACCATATCATATGCCGTCTCGACAAAACTGAAGCAAAGGTCTTCTAAAGGCACACCGCCTGACGCCAGTTCGAGTCCTTTTGTTAAAAGGCCTGAAAGCGATAAATCTTGACCCTTTACTACGTAAGGTAACTCTATGTATCGCTTTCCTTTTTCGGCATATTTCTCTAAAATCGGCGGACCGGGAAAATTAAGGCCTATTTCTCTAGCGAAAACGTCTAGACAATTTCCTAGAGCTATGTCTAAAGTCTCTCCGAATACCCTATATCTCCCATCGCTGTAAGCCGCAATAATAGTGTTTCCTCCCGAAACATATACAACAAGCGGATCTTTTACTTTGAGCAAGTATCGTGCTATTTCTATGTGTGCAACACAGTGATTTACAGGTACAAGTGGTTTTTCGAAGTAGGCGGCTAACGCCCGCGCAACGCTACAGCCTACTCTAAGGCAGGGACCTAGACCTGGACCAAATGATGCCGCTATAGCCGAAATATCTTGAATAGATAACCCGGCTGTTGAAAGCGCTTTAGCTAGAACTTCGTGTGCTACTGATGCATGATGCTCAGCCGCTTCTCTTGGATGAATACCTCCTTCTGGAGGAATATAACTATCGTTAATGTTTGCTAACAAACCTCGTTTATTCGAAAAAATACCTACCCCAAAGGTATGGGCTGTAGTCTCTATTCCTAAGACTACGACCTCGCTAGATTTTCTCATTAGTTTAGTCCCACTTAGGTAGGCTGAATTACTTGCGCTTAGTTAAGAAAATAGTGTAGCCACATCTGCCACAGTGATACCGCTCAACAGGCTGCAGATGATGCCCCATTATCGACCCACATCTAGGGCACTTTTTATTTTTCAACCTAATATATCCCTTTTCGTAATCGTACTCATACAACTTATGTACATGAGCCATAGGAATCCCCTATGTTTTACTTCGTCTAAGCTCCTCTAATTTCTTTTTTCTTTCCTCTGGAGGAAGATTTTTAAGTATTATGTGCAGAGGCTCTACTTTTCTAGCTCTTTCGGGAGATCTGTATATATGTACTTCAGCACGACTTCTACCTACGCCGAACTCTGTTATCATTTTACGTATATACACAGTATTTATGTCGACTTTGAACTGTGACGCTAGATACTGCCTTACGTCGTATACCCTTGGGGTCCCCCTTGCAAAGTGGTGTACTATTAGTTCTAACTCCTTTCTTTCGAGCAGTTGGTTATCTCTTTCTTTAAGTATTTCTATCTTGAACTCTGTTTTAACGGCTTCTGCCATAGCTATTCCTCTAGTTTCACGTCTGAAATTATATAAGTTTAATGCCATTTTGTATACCCTGATCTTCAGCTTCTATTGCTCCTAAAAGCAATTTATTAGAAAATAATTAATATTGTCTGTGCAGACGTTATCTTACTCGAAGTGCGTATCTTCCTGGCTTGCTTATACCTAGTTTATTAGCTACTATGGACTTGGCAGGATCAGTAACTATAATTATTCCGCTCCATTCTGTTGAGAATTCCTTTGAACCACATATTGGACACTCTTCTACTTTAATGTCTACTAGAGCTTTACACTTTTTACAAGCCTTCCAAGAAGATAATCTTCGAGGCATTTATTTTCACCTCTTTTCTTTCTTCTTGGGCTTAGTTTCCTCTTCAATCCACTCGAGTTTACCTAAAGCATGTTGCCGCATAGTCATATGAACTCTAAATGTTTTAAGTTCTCCTGTTCCATAGCTTACAGAAGTTATTCTAGCTCTAACAATATCTCCTTTCTTTACAATGCGCTGCTTCTTTTTACCAATTAGTGCTTGTTGAGCTCTATCATATGTGAATTCTTCTTCTTCCTCTATTTGAGACACATGAATAAAGCCATCAATAGGTCCTAGTCTAACAAAAATTCCGTACTTTTCAACAGTCTCTACGTCTCCTTCAACTATTTCATTCTGAATCGGCGAAAAAACGAGAGCATCAAAATACACTTTATGATACAAGGCTCCGTCACCAGGTATTATTTTACCTACATCAGAAACTTTAACATTTATAACTGCAATAACTATACCTAAATTGGGTATCGTTCTACCTTCATAGCTTTCTTTAACTAACTCAAGTGCCGCCTCTTCAATAGGCTTTCTAAAATAACTAGGCGGTATTCTAAGCACATCTTCGATAGAGACTACTTGATACATCGCCAAAACTTAACGCGATCGATATATATTTTTAGCTACTATACCTCTTATTCGGCTAGATACTTTACACCACTTATCTCGTAGGCTACCTGCGTATTTCTATGAAAAATATGCTCTATTAAGGTCAATTAGGCGATAGATTGCTCGAACTAAATTTCTCCAATCACTTCTATTCTCTTCTTTCTTATATTAACATAAATAACGGGAATATTTTTGTAGAGAAGCATTTTCATCAAATACTTGTCATTTGTAGCTACAATACAGTCATTTGTACTCGCATAGCGTAGTATTTTCATATCTACAGATATTTTTTCGGTCGGAAGATAGTCGACTACTTCACAGTATTTCTTTACAAAATCTACGATCAACTTAAATGTCTTTAGAATATTAGGCTTCTTGCGGATAAGAGCTTCTTCAAGCTCAATTAGAGAATCTTTCAACACAATAAGCTTAATTCTCTCTCCGAGCTCCTTTCTTACAAAATCTACAATATCTATTTTGTTGGAAAACGATGCTACAAGGAAACTTAAATCGAAGAGTATCGCCTTTTTACGCACAGTATGAAGTCAGCTTTCCTCTATTTTAATTATAGCTAATTTTACGCTTATTAAATTCTATTTTCTCGAGCGAAATTTTAACAACTATTTAATAAAACTTTTTTACCTGCAAATAAAACGGTTAGTGATGCGAAAAAGAAGAGTTATAATAATGGGTGCTGGCGGACGAGATTTTCATAATTTTAATGTCTTTTTCCGAGATAATGAACAATACGAGGTTGTAGCCTTTACAGCAGCACAAATACCCAATATTGCTGACAGAATTTATCCGCCAGAACTAGCGGGTAAATTATATCCTAAGGGAATACCAATATATCCTGAAGAAAACTTACCCGAGTTAATAGAAAAATATCAGGTCGACGAAGTAGTCTTAGCTTATAGTGACCTTCTATTCGATGATGTAATGAATAAAGCTTCTTTAGTTTTAGCTAAAGGAGCTAGTTTCAGAATTCTTGGACCGAAGGACACTATGCTTCAGGCACAGAAGCCAGTAATAGCAATATGTGCCGTAAGAACTGGTGCTGGGAAAAGTACTACGACTAGATACGTCGTAAATGTGCTAAGAAAAAGAGGAATTAAAGTAGGTGTTGTTAGACACCCTATGCCTTATGGAGACTTAAAGCAACAAATAGTTCAGAAATTTACTAAGCTTAAAGATTTAGACAAATATAACTGTACTATCGAGGAACGAGAAGAGTATGAACCCTTAATAAATTTAGGAGTCACAGTATACGCAGGCGTAGACTACGAGAAAGTGCTTAAGCTAGTAGAATCAGAAAACGACATAATTATATGGGATGGAGGAAACAACGATTTTCCGTTTTTCAAACCCGACATAATAATAACTGTTGCTGATCCAACGCGGCCGGGACAAGAAGTATTCTCTTATCCAGGTCAAGTAAACGTCAGATTGGCCGATATTATTTTAATAAATAAAGTAAACGTCGCAGACACAGCATCAGCGGAAAAAGTAGAAAGAAACGTGAGATCTTTGAATCCAAAAGCAGTAATTCTGAAAGCTCACTCTATAATAAAAGTAGATAAACCTGAGCTTATCAAGGGAAAAAGAGTACTAGTTATAGAAGATGGCCCCTCAGTAACTCACGGTCATTTAGGCTATGGAGCAGGATACCAGGCTGCCCTCAAGTATGGTGCATCAGAAATTATTGACCCAAAGCCCTATGCTGTTGGCTCGATTAAAGAAGCTTACGAGAAATACAAGCATTTACGTAAAGTTTTACCAGCACTTGGCTATGGATACAAGCAAGTAAAAGAACTTGAAGAAGTAATAAGCAAAATTGACTGCGACACGATAATTCTAGGAACTCCCACAGATTTACGAAGAATAATTAAAATAGATAAACCGGTAGTAAGAGTATATTACGAATTATACTTTCCTCAAAAACCAGATTTAGAAGACATTTTAGTAGAAAGGTTAAGTAGACTGGGCATTCTCTAGCATACGCTTTATTTTCTCCGATATCTCTCTGCTGATTTTTCTTCCTAGTTCTGCACAGTACATTATTTCATCTGCAGTAAACATTCCTCTTCCACCTTTCTGAATAGCACATATTTTCCCCTCTTCATTGAACGATATTGTCAGTCTAGCATCCATTATCAGCTCTTCTTCATAACACGGATCTACTACAATTTTTTCACCTATTTTCGCAAATGTTACAGGTATGGCTTCATGCTGTATGGGCAGTTCTTCTTTTTCTTCAAGTATTTTGACGTTCTCGTTTTCAACAGCATGCTTAGGGATTTTAGTGCATACTAGTGCACAGTAGGCTGCTAGCCCTGAAGCATCCATTAAATTCCCGTCGTGGTTTAGCGCATATATGTCTATGTAGAGAGCCCAGACAGATTTTCCAGGCACAATACACAGCTTCTTGAGATCAACTACCTTAGCGCTTCTTATGCCTCTGTCTACTACTCTAGCTATCTCAATGTCATCCTCGCCTGGAGGCCCTGGCTCAAAAGTAGGTGATGCTAGGGGAATTAGTTCAGTATTCACTATCAATACTCCTTCGTCCGGTGTATCGGGGAACGGTTTGCCTAATACTGATTTTACTCCAGCTATGACCATGGTATTGCCTATATTCACTATTGCCGAGCCTTCGGCCTTTTCTATTACATTAAATTCAACTGAAATTTCCCTGTATTCATCTAATTTTCTTCCATCTATGCGCGTGTTCTTTCCCAATAAGGCCTCGATAGTCTTTTTCTTGATAATAGGTATTATTTCCTCAGATTTAGCCAAGTTCCTCACCACTCCCAATATACTTTGATTTAAGAGCCTCTTTCTGCTTCTTATATATTTGCATAATCCCGGCTTTAGCTAGCTCGAGAACCTCTTTTAGTTCCTCTATTGTTATGAGTCCGTCGGCTTGAAGCAAAGTTATTTGGTTAAGTCCAGGCATCATTGCCACGGGGATATCTGCCTCTCCGTACTGGTCTTCTAAGTGATTCAAATCCAATGCGATTTTTCCATCAATTTTTCCAACTGCTACTGCTGCGACTAAATCTCTCATAGGTATTCCTGCATCGGCTAGCGCCACAGCTGCTGCTGTTATAGATGCGCATCTAGTTCCCCCATCTGCCTGTAGAACTTCTATGAAAACATCTATGGATGTTCTAGGGAACATCTCTAAAAAAAGAGCTGGTTCCAGTGCCTGCCTTATTACTTTGGATAATTCTACTTCTCTGCGTGAAGGAGCTGGACTTTTTCTCTCAGGTACAGAGAATGGTGCCATGTGATATCGACACCTAAGTACAGCTCTATCGGGTAGAGATAGATGTCTTGGATGTAGCTCTCTAGGCCCATAGACTGCAACCATTATTTTATTTTTCCCTTGAACAATATAGGCTGATCCATCAGCATTCTTCAATACTCCTACCTTTATCTCAATAGATCTCAGTTCATCTAGTTTTCGTCCATCTACTCTGAGCCCCTCTTCATTGAGTAAAATCGGTTTCTCTTTCATTAGATAACCCCCTCCTTTTTTGCTTTAATAATTATATTTTTAATTTTGTCGGTTAATCCAGTCACATGCGCCTCTTTTTCGATCATTTTAATAAGCCTCACGGCAAATAGCTCTCTTGCTTTGTTCTTCCCAGTTACAAGTATTCTTCCATTTTGCCCTACTATTATCTCACAGTCGAGCTCTCTTTCGAGCATAGAAATCATAGACCCTCTTTTGCCTATTACACGAGGAACTTTAACAGGCGATATTTCTACGAGAGACCCACGCTCAACTTTTCCTAGCTTCGATTCTTTAATTGTTAATTGAGGGTCTCTCATTAGATCGAAGGCTATTACTTTCGCTACTATTATATCACCTATATCGAGGAATTTTCTTAACTGAATTTTAGTTATGTCTACGGGTTTAGAAAGAGCATCTGTTACTTGAAGATACCCTGTATACGGAGAATTTATATCTATTAGCCAGCTAGCTATACCCACATCAACTACCTTGCCTATAACTATGTCATTTACTTTTGGTATATAACATCCCTTAAGCGGTATTACTGTAATAATTCTACCTTCACGTATTTCAGCCAACCCTAACACACTTGAATATATCTTTCCGTCTATAGAGTACACATTGTTTCCTAAATTGTAGTTTCCTTCAGCTAGTAAGTCTCCAGGAGCTACTATCTGTCTCTGGGTGAAGAAAACAGGCATATTATCCCCATTATCTTCCGGTCTTACTAATAATCTTTACTTCAGCAGACCCTTTCGTCAAGCTCGCTATCTTGTCTATTAAAGATGTCTGTATTCCTGCAGGAATTTCTATTTCTACAATCCATGTACCATCACTCTGATACTCACTTCGTATGAGCTTCCCTACTTTTAGAATATAGCCTTGGGCTCTGCCTATGTACTGTGGAGGAATCTTTATTCCAACTAGCACTTTTTCCATTTTCAGAGGAAGCACTTTACGTAGTTCTTTTAGTATTTCTGTAACCTGAACCTCAACTGGCTTGAATGGATCTATACCAACCTTGACCTTCTCTAGAACTAATTCTATGCGTTTAGGGGGTATTGGGAGCCCTGTGCGTGCATCAACGCAGTTTCTGGCAATATACTCTATAATTTGCTTCTTTTTAGACTCAATAAGCTCTCTTCTTTGCTCAGCTGTTAACTGAAGCTCTCCTTCTTTAAGTATTCTCTCGGCTACTTTATAGAAGTCTGTTGTACCGAATATTTTCCTAATATCTTCCTCGGATGCTTTAAGTCCTTTTCTTGCATCTGCGTAAATAATGTCTCCTTCAACTATCTCATAAATATCTATCTTTTTCCCGCTACGGTACTTCCATGCTTTTTCAGCGTCTACTATTATTTCGAAACGAAGCTTTCCTCTAGTTAATCTAGCTATTACTTTCTGCCTTTTACCGCTCATGATATACCTCCCTCATTTTTTGCAAATATTTTTCAAGTTCATTAATAGTTAGTTTTCTGAACCTTTTAGTTTTTACGTCAACATATCCTGCTTCAACAACGTCTTTTTTGGCTCCCCCCTCAATAGTTTTGTCTAGTACATGAAGCGCCAATAGGAGTGCTTCTTCTAGAGACATATCTTCACGGTACATTCTTTCAAGCATACTTAGTGCTGTTTCTCCGCCAGATCCTATTGCATGAGCATATAAGCTGAGATACGATCCTTGAGGGTCTGTCTGCATTAACTTAGGTTCTGTTGCGTCTACTCCTGCTATGAGGAATGCTACTCCGAACGGTCTTACACCGCCATGCTGAGTAAACGCCTGCTTTATGTCGCATATTCTTCTGGCTAAAGTTTCTACGGGAATAGGTTCATCGTAAATAAGTCTATGAATCTGCGCGTATATTCTTGCTTTATCGATTAGCACACGCGCATCAGAAGCAAGGCCCGCGAAAGTCAGCCCTATATGCTCGTCTATCTTCTGTATTTTATCAAAAGGCTCTGCTAAAGGAAACTGCTTTTTATTTTCTACTGCTAAAACTACGCCTTCTTTACACCTAATACCTATAGAGGTGTAGCCTCTGCGGACTGCTTCGAAAGCATACTCTACTTGATATAGTCTGCCATCTGGCGAGAAAATAGTTATTGCCCGGTCATATCCCATCGACGGAGCAGTCATCATTAAGCCTCACCAGCATTCTTTCTACACTTCTAGCTATAAAAATATTGTCGTAATATAACTTCAAAGTATATATAACATTAATTATCACACAAACTAAATATTTCAAACAATATTATTTAGTTTAAATTAAACCTATCGATTTCAAGTATTTTCTAGCTTCTTGTATGTCACATCTAGCTAGCGGCAAAAGGATCTTCATTTTAATTATATCATCTGAAAATGGAGCCAGCCTTATGTGGCCATGATATGCTTCCTGTTTATCCAATCTTAAGTAAAGATTACCAGAACCATCAATACGTAAGTCAAGAGTATCGTTTATTACTTGTTTATCGTCTTCACCGAGCCTTTCTACAAGATATTTGACTACGAGGCTTGCCTTGCTAGAATCGCCTATGTCCGCTCTAATGATTGTTATTGGGTTTCCGAAGTATCCCTTGAGATTTTCTGTTGTTAATTTAATTTTGTCTCTTATTTCTGGTGGAATAGTGTTTAGTAAAGCCTGCTTTACTTTACTTATATCTTCGGTTGCGTGACAGAAAGCTTCTATTACTACTCTATTGCTTAGTTTCTTGAGACTCATTATTTTGCCTCAACTTTTCTACTATCTTCTTAATCACGTGCTTATACTTCTTTTTCTTCTTGTAACCTATTAGCCAGTTGTAATGAGGATCGTTTCTAATTACTGGATGGAATGGGTCTACGAGTATCACTTCGAACCATTTGTATTCTCCGTCTTCGCCAACCCAGTAGGATCCTAAAACTTCCATATTTGGATACTTTCGGGCAGCCTTTTCTTCTGCTATTAGCTGTAGACTCTTCTTAGGGGTATGACCATAGATACCCATTCTTTTAGGTCTTCTGCCAGCTCTTGGTCTGGGTTTATTCATGGCACCTTTTCTTACACGTACTCTGACAACTATTATTCCCTGCTTGGCCTTATATCCTAGCGCTCTAGCTCTATTGAGTCTAGTGGGCTTAGGTATGCGAACTACAGTTGGTTCACGGCGCCACTTTATTAGTCTTTTTTTGAGTATTTCCCCTAAGGGTCCATCATATGGTCTCTTCCATGCCTTAGCTAAGTATTTGTAGAGCGACATTGTTACCTCGTCTTCTTAAAATAGGGAAGTATATTAGTTTTCTGTTGCCTGTTCAAGTATGCTTATAATCTTCTGGACTACAGTCACTCCTGTGCGTCTTTGAGCTTCCCTAGTCATGGACCCTATATGTGGAGTTGCTATGACTTTAGGGTGATTTACTAGCTTTATTTCCCAGTCTTCTACAGGAGGCTCCTTAGTAAATACGTCTAATGCAGCACCCGCCACAATGCCTTCATCTAATGCTCTTAGCAAGGCTTTTCCATCAATTATTTCAGCTCTCGATGTATTTATTATATATACTCCTCTTTTCATAATTTTGAACATATTTTCATCTATTAAGTGGTAAGTCTCTTTAGTTAAAGGTACGTGCAAAGTTATTATGTCGCTTTGCTTAATTAAGTCCTCTATGTTTTTTGCAGGTTCTATTCCCAGAGCCCTGCATGTCTCTTCTAAGCGATGTCTTCTGTACCCTATAACCTTCATTTGAAAACCTTTAGCTATTCTGCATACTTCACTGCCTACACTACCCAGCCCTATTACACCTAGAGTCTTCCCCTTTAACTCCATGCCTAAAAGCTTCTTCTTAAGCCACTTTCCTTCACAAAGCCCTTTCCAACCAAGGTGTATTCCTCTAACAAGACATATCATTAGCCCAAATACTAGTTCTGCAACAGCTGTCGCGAGTGCTTCAGGTGAGTTGACCACTATTATCCCTTTACTCTTAGCATACTCTACATCAATATTATCTAGACCAGACCCCGCTCTTGCTATAATCTTAAGGTTGTTCGCTTGATCTATGACTTCGCGCGTAACTTTCGTAGCACTTCTTACTATAATGACATGATATTCTCCGATTATTTTTGCCAGTTCTTGCGGAGAAGGTGACTCTACAAAGCTAACCTCAAACCCATGTTTTTTAAGAAGATCAATAGCTTCACTTGCTATTGGGTCACAAATAAGTACTTTATATTTCGCAGCCATCTCGATTACTAGTCTTTTCTGCTTAATTAAACCTTTGTTATGCGACAAAAGTTTTTATTGAAGCATAGTCTTGTGATAGGGAGCACCACTATCCGAGGCTGAGATGATTGACAGAACCGCTAATACTCCTCGATAAAGTATCGTTTAAATACAGAGGGTCTCCAGACTACGCTATTAAAGATATTTCGCTAAAAATTCATGAAGGAGATTCTGTTTTAATAGCAGGACCCTCAGGATGTGGAAAAACCACTCTCTGTAGAATTTTCAATGGTCTAATACCAAATTTCTACGAAGGAACTTTTGAGGGGAAAGCAGTTGTATGCGGCCATGATGTTACTAAAACTCCCACATATATTTTGGCAAGGTACGTTGGCATGGTTTTCCAAGAACCTGAAAACCAGCTCTTTTTCTCTACTGTAGAAAAAGAAATAGTTTTCGGACTAGAAAACTTGGGTTTAAGTAGAGAAGAAATAGCAATAAGGCTGAAAGAAGTAGTAGATTACTTTAATCTACACAGTATCCTAAATAAAGCTCCATTCGAGCTATCGGGCGGTGAACAGCAGAAAGTCGCTATTGCTGCATGTATTGCAATGAAACCTAAAATACTAGTTTTAGATGAACCTACCGCAAATTTAGACCCTGTATCCGCTAAAGAAGTAATTCATCTACTTCATGATCTTAACCGAACATTGAAAATAACTATAGTAATTGTCGAACATCGTCTTGAACTAATAGCGCCTATAGCAACAAGACTCATAGTAATGTATAAGGGCAGAATAATCTTTGATGGTCCTACCCGAGAAGTTCTCTCGAGAAAAGATCTTGAAACTTATGGAGTGGCACCACCAAAAACTGTTGAATTATACAATAAACTTTGTGAAAAAGGAGTAAAACTCACTAAAATACCTCTATCACCACAAGAATTAAGGGAAGAAATAACAGGTGTTGTTTATGCCAAAGGCAGTCGAAGTACGTAGTTTGTACTTTAAGTATGAAGATTCAGACAAATACGCTTTAGAAGACATTAATCTCGAAATAAAGTCTGGAGAAAAAGTAGCCATAGTAGGTGAAAACGGCGCTGGAAAAACTACTCTCATAAAGCACTTCAATGGACTACTCAAACCGACGAAAGGCTATGTCAAAATCTTCGGTGTAGATACTAAGCAAACAACTGTAGCGAGTCTAGCTAGAAAAGTAGGCCTTGTTTTTCAGAATCCTGATCATCAATTTTTCGCAGAATCTGTTGAGAAAGAAATAGAGTTTGCACTAAGAAACTTCGGATTTAGTGACACAGAAATAAAAGACATTATTGATAAAATGCTGAAATTCTTTGGTCTTGAAAAATATAGAAAATCATCACCATTTACCTTAAGTGGAGGAGAAAAGAAACGACTAGCTATAGCTTCAGCTCTATGCTATAATCCCGATATAGTAGTTTTAGATGAGCCGACAGTAGGTCAAGACATTATCCAGAAAAGAAAACTATCACTTCTTCTAGAGAAAATATCTGAAATGAACAAAACTATAGTAGTTGTAACACATGACATAGACTTTGTTGCAGAAAATTTTAAAAGAGTAATAGTTATGGCACAAGGTCGAGTGATAGCTGACGGCGAAGTAAATGAAATTTTAACAAATAAAGATATCTTAAGAAAAGCAAGGCTTCTCCCTCCGCAAGTGACCTTATGTGCGTGGTATTTATCCGACCTAGGAATTTCTGAAAAAATAATTAAATTAGATGAACTTTTGGAGGAAATATTAGATCTTATCAAAGGGGCCAGATTATGTTGAGATCACTTCAGTCATTTAGATATCTTAAGAAAAACACTATTATTCATAATCTAGACCCTAGAAGCAAAATGTTATTTGTCATTTTATTATCATTTCTTATATTTATATCAAACAACATCATAACACTTAGTTTAATAATGTTTTTAGTTATAATTACTGCATACGCAGCTAAGTCTATTTCACAGCTATTAAAGATGCTTAAAGGAATTTTGCCGTGGATTATATTTATATTCGTAGTTAATTACTTTACGTCAGAAAAAGGAATTTTGATAGCCACTATAATGTCATTAAAGTTTACAGCCTTAGCCACAGTATTTACTCTCTTCTTTATTACAACTTCGCCCGAAGACTTTATGCTGGCTCTCAATAAACTCGGTTTACCTTATGAATATACATTAGCCTTCACTATGGCTATGAGATTTGTCCCTTCGCTAGCCAGAGATCTTCAAATAATAATCGATGCACAAAAAAGTAGAGGCCTTGAATTAGAAAAAGGCAATTTTATAGAAAGAATAAGAAGGTACATACCAATACTAGTACCGCTAATAGTATACGAGATTAGGCGGAGTTTTATGATAGCAGAAGCGCTTGAATCGAGAGCTTTTGGATCTACTAAAAGAACATTCTATTATGAATTGAAGATAACTAAAAATGACATTCTTTTCATTATTTTCTCATGTATTATTGCAATGGTACTATATTTGATAGAAGTATTCTTTAAGTTATTCTAATCCTCTTTTTCTTAATACTTCAATCCATGGATTTTCTCTAAGATAACTTGGAAGAGTTTCCTCTTCGGGAGTATAGCTTGCTACAATTTCTTCACGAGTGGGCAACTCGCTTATTTTTATCATATACCTTAGCGATCTTAGATTCTTGTTTAACTCCTTTATCTGCTCAGCTAAATTAGCTATTTCTTTGATTAGAGCTGAAAGTAATTCTGCATTTGCTGGCTGGGCAGTAGGCTTCTCTACTGTAATCGAAGGTTTTGTTTGTATTTCTTTAAATGCTTCCGCCAATATTTTGGCGAGAACCTTTAGTAAAGCCTCTTCACTAATGGACGCTTCTGCTGTGACAGTAGAAGGTGTTGAAGTAGCTGCTACTTGAGTTTGTGTCCGTAAGCCTTTTTCGCGTTGAAGTTTGCGGTATTTGGATAAAGCCTTGTATACTGTTTTTATAGAAACTTTAAGTTTCTCAGCTATCTCTCGTGGAGAGAGTCCATTAAGATATTCTTTTACAATAGCTTTTTCAGTATCAGTAAGCCTTATGGACGACAATGTTTAAACCCTAGTGTAAAGTTGATATAGAAAAGTATTTTAACGTTATGTTTAGAGACTTTAAGGCTTAATGAAGTCTTCGGGTTTTGGTATTTCTTTTGGAAGTCCCTTACGCTCTCTTATCTTCAGAATAAGGTCTGCTAGCATTGATTCAGGTACTGGAGCCCACTTGTAGAACTGTGTAGACCAGAAAGCTCTTCCTGCTGTAGCGCTTCTAAGCTCATCTGCTAAATCAAATGTTTCTGATACTGGAATTTCTCCTTTTACATGCATCAACATACCGCTTTTTTCTAAGCTCACTATTTTTCCTCGCTTGCGTGTAATTACGTTGAGTACTCCGCCTAAGTAGTTTTCAGGTACTTTTACTTCAATCTTGTAAATTGGCTCTAGTAGCGTTGGTTTAGCTGAAAGGAAGCCTGCAAATATTGCGTTCTTAGTAGCTGGCATTATCTGGGCAGGTCCTCTGTGTGCCGGATCTTCGTGTATTATAGCGTCATGAAGAATTACTTTTATTCCACGGACTGGTTCGTGGCATAGAGGCCCTTCAGCTAGAGCCCATCTAAAGCCCATTATTATAGTGTCTCTAACTTCTCTTAGGTGCTGGACACCTTTTGTTAAGTCGACTAAAATGTTTAGATTATCGTCTATAGCCCATATTCCTCTAGCTTCGTCTGCGTCCCAACCTGCTTGTTCTCTTAGTATTTTAGCTCTTGTTCTCCAATCCTGGTCATCGTATACAATACCTTTCTGTAACAGCTCTAGTGTTTCTTCATTTAATGGCTCTACGCTTATATATAGTTTGTTGTGCTTGTTAGGTGACTTGCCCTCAAACGGTCCTGCTACTTTACGTATTGTCTCTCTGTATCTGATTACAGGCGGCGATGTAACCACTTCTATTCCTGACCTCTGTTTCAAGTCCCATAGTGCGATTTCTAGGTGAAGTGTACCCATTCCGCTTAGTAGATACTCTCCGGTCTCCTCGTTAATGTAAACGTGCAATGTCGGGTCTTCAATAGCCATCTTTCTGAGTATTTCTACAAGTTTAGGTAAGTCGCTGCTGTTCTTAGGTTCTATAGCTATTGTAACTACGGGCTCGCTTATGTATCTGAGTCTTTCGAACGGCGCTGCCACGTCCTTATATTTAACATCAACTATTGTCTCTCCTGCTCTCGCTTTTTCTAGACCTAAGAGAGCTGCAATATTACCAGCAGTGATTTCATTTGCCACTTCTCTGACAGGACCCATGTAGAGACCTACTTGAAGTATTCTCTCTGTGGTCTTAGCTCCTATAAGGTATACTTCTTCGCCTGTATAAACGGTTCCTGAGAATACTCTACCTGTAGTAACTAATCCAGCATGAGGATCTGCTACTACTTTAGTTGCACATATAACTGTTGGTCCATCGGGATCACACTCTAACATAGCTTTACCTATTTCCGAGTTAAGGTCTCCTTTCCATAGCTTGGGTATTCTGTATTTCTGAGCTTCTGCAGGGTTAGGTATATGCTCGATAACCATGTCGAGCACGGCTACGTATAACGGAGCCTCCTTAGCTAGTTCTTCGTAATATCCTCTCGTGTATGCGTCAATTATATTTGAGAACTTGAATCCGAGTTTCTTTGCTAAAGGTATGGTCAAACCCCATTTATGAAGCGCCGCACCAAAAGCTACCTGTCCTTTAGCTGGGTCGACTTTCCACTTATCTCTGTACTCGGGTTCTGCATATAGGTCTATTAACATGTTGAACTCTTTTATAATCTGGACGAAGCGTTGCTGAATCTCGCTTGCAGATAATTTAAGTTCTCTTATGAGCCTGTCGACCTTGTTTATGAAAAGAAGTGGTCTAACTCTTTCTTCGAGAGCCTGTCTTACTACAGTTTCAGTCTGGGTCATTACTCCTTCTACAGCGTCGACAACTACTATTGCTCCGTCCATTGCTCTCAGAGATCTAGTTACGTGGCCTGTGAAGTCGACGTGGCCTGGTGTATCTATTAGGTTTATTACGTATCCTTTGCCTTCCCATTCATGGTATAGGCTTACGTTAGCTGCCTTTACAGTCATTTGTCTTAACTGCTCTATTTCTACGTAGTCTAAGGCGAGAGCTTTTCCTGCAACTTTAGGTGAGATAAGGCCTGCTCCCATTAGCAAGCTGTCTGAGAGAGTTGTTTTTCCGTGGTCTACGTGGGCTAAGGTACCTATATTTCGTACTCTTTCAACGTCTCTCATTAACTTTAATACTTCCTCGGTCTGTTTGTATTTAGGCATACAATCACCTTTACATTACTCCTTTGGTATCGCAATATAAATCTGTCTCCTAAATAAATTTACTCTCCAATAGAGGAATTTAATTATAGAAGAAGACGTACAATTAATTTCTAAAAACGGCTTAGACTATCATTGTAGCCATTGAAGCTATTCTAGGCCAACGGTCTGCCGCTTCTTTTGCTACAGGTCCTCTTATTTCGCTTCCTTTAGGATCACCTTCGGGAGACACTATCACTATGGCGTTGTCTTCAAACGCTATCCATGTACCGTCAGGTCTTCTGTAAGGTCTTTTCTGTCTTATTACTATACCCCTCATTATTTGCTTTCTGAGCTCAGGTCTACCCTCCCTAATAGACACTATAACCATGTCTCCTACTGCTGCTCCAGGTATTCTTCTCCAGACTGTTTTTGCTCTAATTACACCTATTATTTTTGCCAGCTGTGCTCCTGAATTATCGCTAACTTTTACTAAAGACCCTACGAATATTCCCGGGGTGATATGTAGCCTATACGATACTCCAGAGACTTTAGCTCCTCTCTTTGCCATTAGCTCTCCCTCTTCTCAAAATGAAGAACTCCTCTTAAAATCTTTCGCCTGTATATCCTCACTACCGTCAGCTCTTCTTTTTGCCTAAAACTACAAACGAAACTGTTTTCGCTATAGGTCTGCATTCTCCAATAACTACTTTATCTCCAACCTCTACTTCAACGCAAGGCGGTAAATGAGCATGTATTTTTCTTCTTCTGCGCTCGTATCTCTTGTATTTTGGAATATATACAAGGTACTCGTGAAGAATTACAGCAGTTTTATTCATCTTTTTCTTAATTAAAGTTCCCTCTAACAGAATTCCTCTAACAGATAGTGTACCGTGAAATGGGCAGTTTTTATCATTGCATGTTTTTTCAGGCTCCTCTATCCAACTTATACCTACACTTCTTTTAGCCATTACTTACCACCCCTTTCTCTCTTCAATTCTTCCTCCCTCTCTATTGTAAGGACCCTAGCTATATTTTTTCTCAAGATTCTTATTCTAGCCGGATTATCTAGCACTCCTCTGCTTTCCTGCATAGCTCTTAGCCTCATTAACTCAGTTTTAAGCTCTATTAGTAGCTTACGTCGTTCTTCAGGAGTCATTTTTCTTATATCATCAGGCTTTAGCGCCATATATCTCACCTAGCTGCTACTTGTTCAGGAGTCTTTATTTTAATATCTTCTGGAGTCTCTACAGGAGGCATTATCCTTACTTCAATTCCATACATTCCGGGTTTTAAAAGGACTTCTACTATAGCTTCATCTACGTAAACATCTTTTAACTGTCCGACTTTATATATCACTCCAGCAGTATACTTCTCGTATCTGGCTCTTTCAGATGTAAGCTTACCGCTAATAACTATTTCTGCTCCTCTAGCCCCAGCCTCCATAATTCTTCTTAAGGCGATAAATGCGGCTCGCCTAAACTTTACTCCTCGCGCTAATGCATTAGCTATGTGATATGCCACTATTTTTGCATTGAGATAGGGGTTCGGTATTTCCATGACCTCTATTTGAGGATTATCTAGTCCGAATTTTGTTTGAAGTATTCTAGCCAGTTGCTTAATGTTTGCTCCGCGTCTACCAATTACCATAAATGGTCTCTCTGCATAAATTATAACTCTTGTACCCAAGGGTGTACGCATTAAGTCTACTTTAACATATCCAGCTCTACAGAGAACTCTTCTCAAATACTCGTTAATTTCCATTCTGCGTAAACCGCGTATAATAAATCTCTTCTCGACATCAACCTTTTTCTCCAAACCAAAGCTCATACTACCTACCTCTCTTCAAGAGCTATTTCTACATGAACTAACTGCTGGAAATAGGGTGTTGCTCTACCAAACGCTCTCGGAATATATTTTCTAATTTTAATACTTTTGTGAGCAGCTGCATGAACTACGTAGAGATTCGATGTGTCTAGACCTTTATAGGCAGCATTTGCTTCAGCATTCTTAAGTACTTCGAGTATCGCTTTAGCTGCCTTAACGGGCCATCGAACAGCAGGCCATTTATCTACAGCTTTATGATGCGGCACCTTCTTTTTGTATGTTCTGAACGGTATTGCTTGCTTCATTTTAATTACGTCTACAAGTATCTTCTTAGCTTCCTCCAATTTTCGGTTTCTTATGAAATGACATATTTCTACTGCGTGCTTATATGATATTCTTAAGTCTCTACCAGCTGCGATTGCAGTTCTCACGGGATCCAAGTCCTGTCGTGAAAAGTGCCATCTCGTCATAATATACGGGAGAAAAAAATAATGGTAAATTTAAATTTTTCTATCTCTAGTTAGCTAATACCGGGAGGGGACCCTAATGTCTCTTAAAGCATATGTTAAGTTAACCCGTCTGGACCACGGCGTACTAAGCGTTATTGGGGTTCTCGCAGGACTCCTAACAAATTGTTCAAGCAATGTATCGGTACTAAAGATCACTATCGCAGTAGTAGTTCCTCTCTTCATTGAAATGGGGCTTTTTGCGTTAAATGACTATTTTAACATCGAAGAAGACAAAATAAATGCACCCGACAGGCCTCTTGTTCGAGGAGATATCTCGCCAAAAGCTGCACTTACTCTAGGAATAGCTGCTTTGCTTATAGGCTACACAGCAGCTCTATTAGCTATATTAGAAGGCAGAATGCTTTCTATAGTTTTGATAACATTGATCATCATAATAGGAGTACTGTACGACGCAAGAATAAAGACTCTAGGGCTTATCGGCAACCTGATAGTATCATTCTCTACAGCGTCCACGTTTATTTATGGAGCATTATTAGCCAAAAGTATTGTGGACATAAATATGGCTACTTGGATAATCTTCATTACGGCATTCCTATCGTGCCTTGGAAGAGAGATACTTAAAGGCGTTAGAGACTACTTGGGAGACAAAAAAGCTGGAGTATTAACTCTTGCAGTAAAGTATGGCACTCAACGAGCAGTGGCAATATCGAGTATTTTGATAGTATCCGCAATAGTAGCCGCGTTATCAAATATCATTTATGTGAAAAAACCAGCAGTTTATACAGTTTTATTAATTCCTGCAGTAATGCTTTTCGCTGTAGCAATAGCGATATCCTTCAAAAATCCAGATGATGTCAAGCTCGCAGAAAAAGCCAGAAAATATACACTATATGCTATGGGTTTAGGGCTAATAGCCTTTTTAGCAGGAATGATCTAAATTAATTTGGGTAAATATCTTAGAAAGTATAGAGAACTTCACTTAAGTGGAACATACATGCTTGACCTTGTTGCTTTAAGTCCAGGCTCTCCGTGTTCTACTTTCTTTGTTGTTAAAGCGAATTCTCCAAGGTAATGGCCGATCATCTCAGGCGTTATTGTGACAGGGACAAATTCTTTTCCATTATACACTCCTATAGTGACACCTACCATTTCCGGCAATATGATCATATCCCTTTCGTGTGTTTTTATGAATACTTTCTTCCCTTCTTTCATTAGCTTCTTTGCCTTTCTTATTTTTTCGAGCAATCTTCGCTTTTCGTAAGACAACCCTCGCAGTAAGCTTCTGCGCTGCCTTGCTGGGAGCAGTTTAATGAATTCATCCATTGGCATTTTTAATAGTTCTTCGAAGGTATATCCCCTGTATCTAAATTCCTTATAGCTCATAGTCTTTCTCCCTATTACACTCTATGTTATAAATCTTACTCATTTTAACCAAGCGATACTACGTAACAGCATGCTAGCCTTTTCTTCTGCCTGTTCTTCTTGGTGCTATGTGACCCACTTTCTGACCTGGAGGCGCTGTACGCGGTACAGGTGTACCTCCTTTGGGGTGTGCTCCTCCGCCGTGTGGATGCGCGTAAGCACCCATGGCTTTTCCTCTAACTGTTGGATACTTCCATGCCTTAGATCTAGATAAGTGGTACTTTTTGCCAGCCTTGAGGAATGGTTTTTCTACGCGTCCTCCTCCGGCGACCACACCTATTGTGGCTCTGCACCTAATGTTTATTTCCTTAGTTTTTCCCGAAGGTAACTGTACAAGTGCTTTACTTCCGCTTTTTGCGAGAAGAATAGCATATGTTCCGCTAGACCTAGCTATTTTTCCTCCGTCTCCAGGCTTAAGCTCTACGTTACATATCTTAGTACCTTCAGGTATTGAATACAGAGGAAGTATGTTTCCATTTCTAGGCGCGGCGTTCTCACCATACTCGATTATTTGACCTACATAGAGGCCTTCAACAGCTACAGTAAGCATTTCTGTTTTATCTTCGAAAACTATTTTTACCAATGGTGCCCCTCTGCCGGGGTCATGAAGTAGCTCAACTACCTTACCTTTAAGCCCTCTTTTTATCTCCTCTTCATTAAATACCCTATATTTGGCTGGTCCTACTTTCTTCCATCTAGGAGACCTAAATACAGACCCTCCGCGCCCTCTCCTTTGTACTATTAGTCGTTTACCCATTTTTCACCACCTTACAGTAATCCTAATCTAGATGCTACTTCCTCAGCCTTATACTCAGGAGCTAGCTTTACATAAGCTTTTTTCTCGCCTTCAGGCGTTATAAGTGTATTGACTTTAACTACCTTTACTCCAAATAGCTTCTCTACTGTCTCTCTTATTTGATGCTTAGTAGCTTTGCGATGAACAATAAATACTAAAGTATTCTCTTTTTCAATTTTAGTCAAAGCTTTTTCAGTCATTAGCGGCCTTATAATTATAGAGTAATAATCAATACCCATAATTATCCCCCTACATAGTTTCAAACACTAGCTGCATAATTCTGTCTTCATATTTCTTCTCGAGAATTTTAAGAGCAGATTTTGTCCATAATGTAAGTCTACCGGGATGCCCGCCGGGAGCAAGATGCATTGTGCTTAGCTGGTCTACTGTGACTACGTCTACACCTGGAAGATTTCTCGCAGCTTTAATTATAGGTGCTGGAGACGGTATTACTATGAGCACGCTTTTCGGCTTCTTATAACGCCGCCCTCTCATTTTACCTTTACCTGCTCTTACTTTTCGGCCTTTTTTAGCTCTTTCAACATCTTCCCACAAGCCTAGCTTCATGAAAAGTTCTCTGACTTCTCTTGTTTTCTCTAATTTAAGTATGTCGTCTACAACTATAAGTGGAATATGAGGCACTTTATCTACTACATGGCCTCTTTTTGCAACAATATCCTTATTTGCTGTAGCTGCAATAGCTGAGAGTATAGCCAGTTGTCTTTCCTTTTTGTTTACTTCTTCATGAATTACTTTTTCAACTACTGGTGGGTGAGCTCTTCTTCCTTTAACGGTCATTGGTGCAAATGCTGCTCTCGAAGACCCCTTAATTCTCGGTACACGAGCTACTCCGTAGCCTACTCCCCAGCTTTCTGCTGTTGTTCTTTTACCTGCCATAGGGTCTCTTCCCTGCGGCTGTACTCTAGCAGTAAAAGCTGACAAAAAGTCTCTTCTTATGACATCTATTCTCAGTGGAATATCGAAGATCTTAGGTCTTTCTATTTCCTCTACAACTTTTCCTTCAAGGTCATATACTGGGATCTTCACTTAACCTCACCTTTTATAACAGCATTATGAACATACACTATTTTAGGTGCCTCCTTTACCGGAGGCGGAACTACAGGTCTTATTGGGTATCTAAGCTTTATTAGTCTCTTTACAGGTCCTGGTACAGATCCTTCCATTAATATGAAATCGTTTCGTATAACACCATAGTGTTTAAGACCTCCTTTTGGCACAACATTGAACTCCTCTATTTTCTCTTTGGGAACGATCTTAAGTATGCGTTTGTTATACTCTGTTCTCTGGTGGAAGCCCATTTGTCCGGCTCTCGGTATCATGAACATTACTCCTGGTTTTTGAGGACCTATGCTTCCTGTACGTCTGTGTCCCTTTCTATGTTTGTGCCACCGCGGCAGTATTTTTACTCCAAATCGCTTGACTACACCTTGTGTACCTTTACCTTTCGTTATGGCTATAACATCTACAAGCTGTCCCTCCTTGAAAACTTCGGTTACTCTGAGCTCTTTTCCGAGTTTTGAGAGAGCGTATTCTAATGCTTTCTGCGGATCCCCTCCTATGGCTATTTCAAAAACTTCAGGCTTCTTTTTCCCTATAGTAGTTAACCTTGGCTGAGTACACACAACTAGCCGGACGCTGCTTATTTTTTCTTTAACACTCCCTATTTTCTTGAGCTGTTTTTCGAAACGCTCTTCTGCTTTCTTTTTCTGTTCGCCATCTTCGCTAGTTTTCTTATCTTTAAGAGAATAGAATACAGCTGCTTTTGTTACGGTAAATTTGCGCTTAATGTCCTCTGGAAGCTCTTTTGCCCAGACCTCTCCCAGACACTTGTATCCGTAGGGAGTCTTCTCATAAACTCTTATAGCACAAACTATGAGCGGAGGGCATTCGATTATAGTAGCGGCTTTAGCCACTTCTTTTCCATAGAAAGGATGATTAGGGTTGTTCTCGATGTATATTAAGTGGGTCATGCCTGCCTTATATCCTGCAAATGCGAGAGGTACTGTTTGATCTACTTTAGGCCAGCGTCTGATTCTGGCAACTATACTTTTGGCCCTTACTCTTGGATAAACTCCCATTGATCCTCTGCGAGGCCTATGATCTTTAACCATTTTGATCCCCCAGAGCTGAAGTGAGAGTAGGAAAGGACGGTAATAAATATTTTGCCTTTAAATAGCGTTGAGTATCGATAATACTATCAACACAGCCTCTTCAGTTCTCACAGTTTTTGTACCTTGGTAAGGTACAAAATTTACAATTAAATCACAAACACTTTCTGGATCTACTCCCTCTTCCTTTAGTATCTCACATATACCTTTATGAGGCCCGCCAAAAATAATTAGAACTTTTCTGGTGCGGCTAAACAGTTTTGTTTTTAGGTCTTCTTCCACCTCTCCTATCATAACTCCGTAGCGAGAAGTCCCTAAAACAAAGTCAGCATTGCTTATCTTAATTGCATTAAGTAGAGACTCCGCCTTAATTACATCATAACCCCAATAGACAGGAACTTCCTCTTTTGAAAGTATACGACAACAGTCAACGTCTACGGTAACTCTTGAAAAAAGAGGCCTAGCAGGGCTACAAGTAATCGGCTTATCTAAACCAATGTAGACAGTAGACTTATTTTTCACAGGATCGTTTTCGATAACTACACCTTCTCTATACTCGTGTCCTTTAACAATAATTCTTTCAGACTTTAACGGGTGATGAGGAGTGCGGAGAGGTGGCAATACTCCTGCATACTTCAACTGCTTTATTCTAGGAAATAAATACTTTCTTAAATATTGGGGACATTCCATATACTTTAGTATACTGTAAATAATTTCTTGGTAATAGCTGGCTTTTTCACCTTCTTTATAAACATAAATTTCATCTACCCTAAAAATGGCAGCTGCTCTCCCTACTATTCCTACTTTAGTTGTTTGTTCTCTTAGATCTCTGCATTCACTAATTAAAGAAGATGGAATAGCAATTGCCCACTCGACTTTACGTTTAGGAGGATGCTGCATTGCTAGTTATTTTATACTATTTATTTCTTTTTCTTCTTTTTCTTTTCTTTTTCTTTACTCTTCCCCTTCTTTCTTGACTCCTCTTTACCCTCCGATTTTTCTACATCAAAGAATATTGATGTCCTCTGTCTTCCGCCCATATTCTCGTTTCTTAGTTAATCTAGTCCTTAATTAACTTTCTTATTCCTTTATCCTCCAGTAAGCTACTTTTCCACGCTTAATTTCCTCAATTAACCCTTCTTTTTCGAGTATTCTTAATACATAGAATACTTGTGAATGGGTTAAGCCTGATCTTTTAACTATTTCCGATGTTGGTAATTCTTTTTCGCTTTTAATTAGCTCGTAAATCGTTTTTTTCCTTTCTTTTACTGCTTCTGTAGTTCTGCGAGGCATGTTGTATATCACGCGGAGACATAATTTATATTTTATGTTTTCACTTACGCTATATTTTCAGTATTAGCTAGAGAATTTTAGAAAAGGATTCTTTAAAATATTTTAGCTTTTGACTAGTCTTCTGAGTAATGGATATGCCTCTAGAGCTCTTTCTTGAGCTATCATTGCCTGATACTGGACTAATATGCCTGCTAAAAGCAGTATACCTATGCCAGAACCTATAACGCCTAGAATGTCGCCTATAACGCTTATTATGGCTACTATGATCGAACTGAGTACTGTTAGTATAGGTATGTATTTTCGCAGTAGATATGCTATTATTTTAGGTGAATGCCTAAATCCGGGTATCTGCATTCCAGCGCTAACTAATTGCTCTGCCTGAGACTTGGGATCCATTCCAGTAAGTTCTACCCACAGTATTCCGAAGAGAATACAGAGCCCTATTGTTATTAGTGAATACAGCAGTACGTGAATAGGGTCTTCTAACACTGAAGTTAATCCACGTGGCGGAGTTATGTAATATATTAGGCAGCCGGGTAGAGGAACTAGTCTTCCTTCTTTAACTTCAAATTTAGCTATTAAGTTAAGCCATGTATTGCTATTGTCCCTATTGAATCGAGACCATAGTACTTGTGAAAACATATAGATATCGGTGTACAGTATGCTAGCAAAGATTAATGGGATTATTGACACATAAAGGAATTTAAGCGGTATTTTAGCTTTAAGGCCCCTGTATTTTGAGAGAGAAACTCCTACTTCGACCTGCATGCTTTCCATGTAAATTACTAGTATGAAGAAAACTATCATCGTAGCGAAGCCGACTATGTCTGGCAGCCCTTTTCTTACTAATACAGTCGAGACAACAGACCAATTTCCTGTATTTGTAGCATTTAATATGGCAACTGTTAACGCTGGAATTACTCCTAGAGGCAATCCGTCAGCAAAGGGACCTATGGGCGAGAATATTTGCCAGAATATTTGCTGAGCAATTCCGGCTGCAATGAATAAGTTTACTCCGCTTCCTATACCCCATCCTTTCTGTATCATCTCGTCCATCAGAATAACTGCAAGGGATGCCATCATTAGTTGGGCAAATATGAGCGCAGCTGATGTAATTGCTAGCACTCCGTAAGCTCCTCCTAGAATGAAAGCTAAAGCCTCTACTGCGGCAAAGACTATTGCTAAAAGTTTCTGCGCCCCGCTAAAGAACGCTCTATCCTCGGGTTTGCTAAGATCTAGTTCCAGAATCTTGCTTCCAACTAGAAGTTCCAATATAATACCGCTTGTAACTATAGGTCCTATGCCGAGTTCTGCTAGTGTTCCTTTTCTAGAAGCTAGTATTATTCTGAAAAAGAATAATTCCTCGTAGCCTCTAGTTCCATAAGGTATTCCGTACAGAGGTACTTCACACATTATTAAGTACACTATCACTACTATGGCTGTCCAGAATAGCTTCTCTCTAAGCGTAACAGGTCTTCGTGGCCTTGGAACTTCAGGCAGAATACTGAATGCTGACCTAATAACGTCTTTTACAGATACAGACATGATATCACCTTTAGCTCGCTGTAATAACTTTGCCTCCAGCTGCTTTAACTTTCTCTATAGCTTTCTCTGACGCCATTCTAACAGATATTACCACAGGTTTGGATATTTTTCCTCCCCCTAGAAGCTTGTTGTATCCTAATTTTCCTAGGTCTACATAGTACTTGTTTTCTTTCATTTCAGCCAACCCCTTTTCCATGAGTGCATCTAGCATAGAGTCTAAGTCCTTGAGATTTATTGCCTTAACTTGAGGTTTTATAGCAGGAGGCTGAGTAAATCCATGTTTACCATACCAGTCTGGCGCATATTTGATAACCCATGTCCACATGTGTTTATGATATCCTGCGTGTCCTCTTCCTCCTCTGCTTCCACTTTTTCTGTGCTGACCTACTCTCCCCCAACCATGAGTTCTCCATCCTCTGAGACTTCTAGATTTTTTCTCCCTTCTGACTACCATTAAATCACCACTAGATTAGGTCTGAAAGTAAGGCTTCATCGGTGCTATATAGCTTTTTCGTAATGTTCACCTTCAGCAGTCAACCTATTTCTCTAAGACATAGCGGAAAATTTATAAAGCTTAACCATAATGTGCCTTAGCTGAGAGTATTTAAGGAAAGGTGGTATTATGAGTGTACTAGACACATGGGTACCTAAAACAAGAGTAGGGAGACTGGTAAAGGAAGGAAAAATAACTTCAATAGACGAGATATTCGAGAGAAACTGGCCCATTAAAGAGGTCGAGATAGTTGATATACTCTTACCAGACCTTAAACATGAAGTACTCAACATAAACTTGGTGCAGCGCCAGACGGATAGCCCGCTTTAAGCGGGCCCGTAAGCTGGCGAAATAAGTAGATTTCAGGCAGTTGTAGCTGTCGGAAACGAGGATGGTTACGTAGGAGTGGGTGTAGGCAAAGCTAAACAAGTAAGACAGGCAATTGAAAAAGCTATCATAGATGCTAAATTAAACATCATTCCTGTAAGAAGAGGATGCGGAAGCTGGGAATGCTTATGCAATACTCCTCACAGCGTGCCCTTTAAAGTCAAAGGAAAATGCGGAAGCGTTGAAATAATTCTAATTCCAGCACCCAAAGGCGTTGGTTTGGTGGCAGGCGAGACTGCAAAAACAGTACTGCGATTAGCTGGAATTAAGGATGTTTGGACACGAACTCGAGGCGAAACGAGAACAACTATTAACTTCGCTAAAGCCACATACGAAGCCTTAAAGAAGACATATGCTATAAAGACCCCAGATAGGTGGTAAACTTTGGGTAAAAGACTAGCTGTTATACGTATAAGGGGAACAGTAGGTGTAAGAAAAGACATAGAGTATACACTAAGGTTACTTAGGCTAGTAAGAAAATTTCACGCAGTAGTAATCGACGATAGACCGGACTACCTTGGTATGCTACAGAAGGTAAAAGACTATGTTACATGGGGAGAAATAGATGCAGAAACACTAGCCGAACTTTTAAGAAAAAGAGGTCGTCTCGTAGGAAATAGAAGACCTACAGACGAAGATGTCAAAAAGTTAGGATATAGCAGTATAGAAGAGTTTGCCGAAGCAGTAATAGAGTTTAAAGCAGAACTGAGCGACATACCTGGACTAAAACCTGTATTTAGGCTACATCCTCCTAAAGGAGGATTTAAGGGAACAATAAAGAGAATGTACGGCGACGGTGGAGAAACAGGGTATAGAGGCAAAGATATTAACGAGCTACTACGAAGAATGATTTAAGAGCTCTTCTTGCTTAATAAACTTTCGTATTTTGAAACAATTTTACTTTTAACCTCTGTAAAGTGACTCACTATATTTTCTGGCCGTAGTCCTCTTTTCAGATACTGAGAAAACTGTCTTTCATATAAGCTAAGATCTTTCTCCAGCAAGTATTTCGCGTAATCTTCTATGTGTTTCCCTGATATTCTATCTTCCGATGGAAGTACTTCAGGAGAACATGGAACTTTAAGTCCGGCATCGAGAGCTCCCTTTATTACAGCAAATACTTTAGACCCCTTTGTCGGTCTATGTAATCCTATATCGGGTATAGCTTCTTCTATTCCTTTAAGTCTAGCCTTATATCCTATTATCAACCCCGTTAAGTATGCTGCAGCAGTATTTGAGCAGTCGCCTAGCCAGCCATATTTTTTAGCTAGTACTTTGGAAGATATACCTACTATTGTCTCATCTCCTTCTGGTTTCGCTTTAACTATTTGTGCTATAATGTATTTGAGAGTTTTTCTTATAACTAATCTTGGTTTGTCGGAGAGTATCATTTTTCTTCTCTTGTAGTAGTTTGTTAGACCTAGTCTTCTTCTGCGGAAGGGTACTTTATAGCGCCCGTTTCGCGCCATAGCTACTACCTCTCAAGCAATTTGTGTTCCTCAATATAAGCTTTTAAGTGAGATAGACTTCTAAAGTATCCTCCTTTAGCTAGACGATAAAGTCTCCTGTAAGTTCTTGGACTAATTTTTCTTCTAGCTCTAAGTTCCTTTAGGTATCGTCTCATAGCTCTGATTTTAGCGACCCATATCTCTTTTTCATCAAATCTAGGTCCTTTTCTCTTTCCTGGTCCTCTTCTCCTGCCTTTTTTCTTCTTTAGGTGCCTGATTCTTGCTCTTACTCTAGAATTACCTTTTTTAGGCTTGACTCTAATAACTCCTTCTTTAATAAGCTTTTTAACTTCTTCTCTTGTGATTACTGTGACTAGCTCATTATGTTTAGTAGGGTCAATCCATATTCTTGATACACCTACTCCCAATATTTCTGACGCTAACCTTTTTAGATGATCAACAGACACTACTCCTCACCTCATAACTGAGGATTTAATATTTTTATATTTCGTTTTTTAGCCTCTTCAATTATTTCCATTCTTTTTCTTTTACCAACAGTAGACGCTATTCTAATAGCTTCTCTATCAGGATCTATGTAGTCCAAATCTTTAACGTTATATACAATGACATCCCTGAAGCCCGAAGGATGATATCCTCTAACCCTTTTAGGTCCTCTGTATCCGATTTTTACTCTCGGCGGATAACCTTTAACTTGTAATCGTATTTTGTTGTCTAAGCCTTTAGGTCTCCTCCAAGAGTCTCCTATACGCTTAAATCTCCATGCATCCATACGCATGAATCGAGGTAGTTTATTCTTGAGCTGCCTGCGGATAATTAGCATTTTCTTTTCTAACGGTGTAAGCTTAGGTTTCACCTTTACTAACTCCTCAACGTTTTCACTCATTTTCTCCACCACCTATATTAATAAACATAAGCTACTAAGACTCCACCAATACCTAACTTTTTAGCCTCTTTGTGAGTCATTACGCCTTTAGACGTCGACACTATAAGTACTCCCATGTTTCTTGCAGGGAGATACTTTTCTTCCCATTCTTCAAATTCATTTTTCTTTACAGGAAATCTTGGTTTAATAACTCCGCACTTATTAATTCGACCTAAAAGTTGTACTCTTAGCTTACCAGACCTACCATCATCTATGTATTCTATTTCGCCGATATATCCTTCTTTCTGCATTACTCTTAGTACCTGAGCTATGAACTTTGAAGCCGGATATATTATACACTCCTTATGCCCTCTTGCTTCATTGTTCACTATTGTTGCCAACGCATTTGCGAGAGTATCCATGAGCACCATTGTTCTTCCTCCTCAATCACCATCATGTCCTCTATAAATTTTTCTACATATACTTCTTGAAACCTATTTGCTCGGCTACTTCTCTAAAACATCTTCTACATAGGTTTAAGCCATACATTCTAATTAAAGCTTCATGAGTCCCGCAGCGCCTACATCTTCTTGAACCTTTTCCATATTTTCTTATTTTAGGTGAACGAATTTTACCCATATTTCCTCACCTCTTACGAGATCTTACAACAGTAACTCCTAACACCTTTTCTAAAAACTCTATTGCTTCTTCTTTTGCTACATAGTGATTCTTTCCTATCGAAGATTTTCTCCTTTTTCTTCTAGCAACTCTGAAGCCCGGTCTTTCAAGCGAAATACAGACGTCAAATCCGAAGATTCCTACCATAGGATCATACTTTACTCCTGGTAGAAGTATATGTTCTTTGACTCCAAAGCATATATTGCCTCTGTCGTCTATGCTACTCTCCTTTATTTTGTAGTCGATTACAGGAAGTACTTTCTCTAAGAATTTTAGTGCTTTTTCTCCTCTTAGTGTGACTACACAAGCTATATTTTCTCCCTTCTTTATTCCGAATTCCTTTATTGTTCTTTTAGCTTTTCGAAGAGACGGCTTTTGACCTGTAATCTCTTCTAACACCATTGCTGCCTTCATTAGTCGTTCTCCAGATTCCCCTACGGCCATGTTTACTACAACCTTACTTAGAATGATACTTCTCATCACAGGTTCTTTTGCAAGAACCCAAGGTTTGTTTAGCATATAGCTTTGCGCCATATTACTTCACCTCGAAAACGCTTATTTCTGGTTTTTCATCACCTATTAAAAATACATAGTCCATTATAGTTCTTAATTCCTCTCCATTATCTGTTTCAAGTGAAACAATAGCCCTTGACTTCTTAAAGACTTGAATTACTTCCTTTATTCTTCCCACTCTTCCTACGTTGTTGCCTCCTATAATTATCGCGTACTTACCTTTCTCGAACTTGAAGTGTCCAAGTAGTTCTTGTCTAGGTATACTTATCTTAATTGTGTCGTACGTCTTATAGACATCTTCTTCAGGATTTCTTGGATTAGATACTCTAATTAAATGGTTCCTACCATCATGAAGATTTAGCTGAATGTGCCCTCCTTTAACTGTTGTTTTATTTTCTATTCTGCATAGTTTAAAGCCGGCTTTCTCTTTAGATATTGGTAGTAAGTCGAGGAATTTAACAGGATGGGGCATTACTCTGAAGTATTCTTCCGTGGGAACTATTTCAATCACATCCATTAATCCTATGGGGAACTTGTAGTCTCTACGTACCTTTCCATCGACTTTAACTTTGCCTTCTCCTAGAATCATTCTTGCTTCACGCATAGTTTTGGCATACTTTAAGTAGTCTCGGATTACTATTCCAAGTGGAATACAGCGATCTATGGGGTGAGGGCCTGGACTAGGCTTTACTGTCCAGTGATACTCTTTCCTAAGTATCTTCCAGAACCATGGAGCTGCATGACGGGTTAAATGCCTAGAGGTCATACTCCCACCTTCTTTCTTTCAATTATTCTTTTTCTGTAGGAATCCGATAAATCAAGTTTTGTTATCATGACTTTAGATGGATGAATAGGTACATGCACTGTAGTTCCGTCTGCTTTCTGTCTAGTTGCTCCCTCTACGTAAATTCTTCTTTTCTTTAAGCTTACTCTGATAACTTTGCCTTCATGGCCAGCGTAGTCTCCTCTTAGTATTAAGACAGCATCTCCTTTTCTAACAGGAAGTCTTTTGATACCTAGTTCTTTTCGTAGAGGCTCAGCTAGCTTTGCTGTTATGTCTTTTTGCCTTTTGTGAAGTGGTGCATTGAAGTAAAGATATCTCTGTTTACGAGGTTGCTTAGGTGAGCGCCCCATAACGTAACCTCCTTTCAAAGGATAAAAGCTAGTTAATAAGGTTTGCCGTGTATAAAACATTCATTAAGATAAATTACCATAGATACATCTAGTTATACTACATGCTTTACAATATTATGTAATAAAATATCAAAAATACTTAAATTAGCGTTTATTCTCCTTTTTCTGCCAGTCTCTTCTTATAATCCTCTTTTATTTTATTCCAATCTATATGTTTCTGGACTATTGTTTTTAAGTGCTCTCTGAGTATCTTCAATGCTTTCTCTCGTCCGAGCCTAGCTGCATTCCATGTAACAAATGGCGGGTAAAAGGTTGCAGACTCTATCTTAACATTGTCGTCCTCCACTTTGAACTTAATGTAGCCTAGTTCTCTTAAATAGCATGTATCGTTTGGACATAGTATATCTATTTCATTTAGCTCTTTCTTTAAGAAAAGCAGTTTATAGTCAGACGGTTGCTCTATAATTCTACCACATGGACACTGTATTTTTTCTTCCTGAGGCTCGTTCGTGCTCAAACGTACCACCTAACCATTTTTACTACTCACCACCTATAATTTTAACTTTTTCGCTTATCTAATCTTACACATTAATAGCATACAATAACTTAGGTAACTGTCTCTGCTTTTTTACATTAATATTCGAAAATTTCATTATATTAATTTCCAAACAATACATTTTTACAAGAAAAATAAAATACTTGTTTAAAAGTTCTAGAAAGTGCGCCGGCCGGGATTCGAACCCGGGTTCGCCGGCTTTCTTCACGCATTATAGCGTGTGGGAGGCCGGCATCCTACCAGGCTAGACCACCGGCGCAATTTATCATTACTCAATTGAAGATATATATTTGTCGCCTTTCACGAACAGCAATAGAAATAAATGTTCTTAAACCATATCTATGAAGTGGTACTTCAAAAGAAAAAACGCTGTGCTGCTCTACTTACTGTTAAACCGGGTAAGGAAAATAGAGCACTACAAGACATAAAGGATCTCGTGTTTCCTTATGATCCCTCTATTCAGTTAATTAAAACAAAGTACAGCGGACTATTGCTGCTTTTTACCGACCTTGAGAAAGAGGAAATACTACGTCTTTTGTCTTCTGTACCGCTACCGTTTCTAATTAAAACTACTGTATTCGATAAATATGCTCTCGATTCAAAAGAATACAATGATATAATATTATATGTAAAAGAGAGATTATTAAAATTTAAGTCAGATGAATATGTTGTATTAACTAAATTAAATATTAGAGGAAATAATAATAAAATATTAGCTTTAACTAGAACCGTTAACTCTATTCTAAATATACCGCACAAAAAGGAAAATATACGTAAAACAATAGTAGTAAAAATAGATGTTATAGACAACTTTGTAGGTTTAAATATTGATATGACTTAGCGATTGCTTAATTTTATTATCTATAGTGTTCCCGCCCTAGTTAGCGATAGGAATAAATACTTTCAATAAAAGTATTGAGGTAGAGTGAAAGTAAATGTCGCTGGAAAAAATACTCTTTGGTGAGGGAAAAATAATTAGACGCGAAGAGGCTTTAATACCTTCGTCAAAATTTATTCCACGTAGACTTCCGTGTAGAGAAAAGCAGCTAGAAAAAATAGGAATATTGTTTAGAGACATTCTACGAACTAAGGGCTCTGTGTATGTTAGATGTGTCCTAGAAGGTCCTGTGGGTACAGGAAAAACCATTGTTTCACAATATTTTGGAAAGAAAATAGAGGAAGCAGCCAAGAAGTATGGAATGAACTTACGTTACGTACATGTTAACTGTCCTAATAATCCCTCTCTCTTTAAAATAATGAAAAAGATTGCAGAAAAATTAGGACTTTCAGTACCCAAACGCGGCTTATCAGCTCAAGAAATTATGCATCATGTATGGGAAACTTTAGTAGAACAAAATACTTACATAATAGTAGCTCTCGACGATGCAGATTTATTAATTAAAAGAAATAGAGCCAGCAGCAGAGAAATTTTCTACAATTTACTCAGAATATCAGATGAATACTTTGATACAAAACAGCATGTAAATTATATAATTATAGTAAAAGAAATAAGCACACTATATTCTTTTGACGAAAGTATAACAAGTATGCTTTTACACAATATTATCAAGTTTCCTCCATATAGTAGTGAAGAAATAAAAGAAATTTTAGCCGAAAGAGTCTATGAAGAAAAAGCTGTTGTTGAAAATAGTGTTTCAGAAGAGATTTTAGATATGATAAGCGAATACATAGGTTACGATAGAGGGGGAACTGGAAACGCTAGACATGCATTAGAAATATTGTATTTAGCTTGTAAAAATGCTGAAATGCGGGGCGATACAAAAGTAACAGTAAATGATGTTAGACACGCCGCAAGTAAAGTGTGTTTAAGTCTCTCTATAGACGATATAAGAGGCTTAACATTACACGAAATACTTCTCTTGCTAGCTATTACGCGTATTTTTAAATACTCCGACAAGGAGTATGTAAAAATAGGTGATGTTGAAAAAATGTATCACGTAGTATGCGAAGAATATTCAGAGAAACCTAGAGGTCATACACAAGTATGGGAATATGTTAAAAGATTAAGTAATATGAGGTTAATAAATGCAAGATTATCGGGTGTGGGTGTAAGAGGAAAAACTACTCTGATATCGCTAGTATACCCTCCTGAAGACCTTGAGCATATTTTGGTCGAATATCTTAAAAATAGGCGCTTGTACGAGGAATACTAGCTTGCATGCATTCTGATTATTTCTCTAAATGTTCTTTCGCTTATTCCGAGCCACTTTAGTATTTTTCGGCCCTGCTCTTTATTTGCCTCGTAGATGACTATTATATAGGGCAATATCTCTATATTTGCTTTAGATCTTGATACATGACACTTATTTCTAATTGTATCTAGTACTGCATTTAATTTTTCTCTATATTCCTTTGATTTAGACAATATTTTCAGTTTTTCGGGAAATGAGTATTTAACAAACTTTAGCCGCGGCTTACTGCGGATTAAAGAAACTCCCATAGTCATTAATTCTAGAGCATAAGGCAAAAGCGACCAATTTTGCGTTTTCTTGATTCTACCCATTATCATATCTGCTTTAGACAACCTATCATAGGCTTCTGCTAAAGCTTCGAGAGTTGTATACTGATACGGCAAATTTTCGTGAATATACTGGATGAACATTTCATAGTCGAATGAAGGGTTAAGTGTAACAGCTTTTGCGTCAATGCACTTCTTAGCGAAAAAGACCTGTCTTACCATGTCGAACATCGACACTTGATGACTTCTTTCTCCAAGTAGCTTTATATCTTCTAGGGTTACTACTTTCTTGCCCTGAGCGATTGCCTGTAAATCATTGATACACGCCCTAAGATCCCCCTTATTTCTCTTAATAATTGCTTTTAATACTTCATCACTAACTTTTACCCCTTCTTTTTCACATATTTTTCTAAGGACTCTTATTTGCAAGTATGCCGGAATAGGCTTAAATTCTATTAAAATACATTTGCCTCTTAAAGATTTGAGCTTGGGGTCCCATGGATCATTTGCAGTAAGAACTACAGGAACTTTAGTTTCGTTTAATAGTGATTCTATTGCACTAAGTGCTCCAATGTCTTCTCTAAGATTTATGCCGTCTACTTCGTCTAGAAGAACTATTTTTCCGCGATAACCGAAAAGACTTTTTTCCTTAATAGAGGTTTTTATTATTCTGTTTAAAGCTTTCGCTGTTCTTACATCACTTGCATTCATTTCTATTACTTCTAAATTAAATTCTTCAGCAGCCGCATGCACCAATGTAGTTTTACCGCAACCTGGGGGACCATAAAACAGCGCTCCTCTTTTTTCGGGTATTTTTCCACTGAGCCATATTTTTAGCCATTTAATGAACTTTTCTTTAGCTTCGTTATTACCTACTACTTCACTAACTCTTCGTGGCCTGTATTTTTCAGTCCATAAAGTCTGCGCCATTAGTCATCCCCGAATCGTGTTCACTTAGACTTTGTTTACAGATACTTTTTCCCGAGTAGCGCCATCTTAGCTAAGAACGCGCTAAGCTGTATCTCTTCATCAGCTCCTTCTACTAGTCTAAAATTAATTTCGCCGGCCAGATCTACTAGCTCTACTTTAGCTTCTTCAGGTAAGCCTAATTCAGATCTAGGATTAAGTATTTCTCGGTGAATTAGCTTAAGTATATCTAGCCCTGATAAGCCATAGTAGGCCATAAGTTCTCTTAGCTTACCTCTAGCCTTAATGAAATTGCCCGTCAGTGCTAGCTTAATAAGTTCTCTGATTTCTTTAGGTGACACTTTTCCTACAACTTTGTATACGGCTTGCTCATCTACAACATCTCCTAAGGCGGCCGCTGCCTGAAGAGTATTAATAGCTCTTCTCAGATCCCCACCACTTACTTCCCATATTGCCTCTAATCCATCTTCGGTTATCTTCACGCCTTCTTGCTCACAAATATGCTTTATTCTAGCAAGCACATCCTCCTTTTTGAGTGGCTGAAATCTGAAAATAGCGCATCGTGACTGAATAGGCTCAATTATTTTCGACGGGTAGTTAGCAATTAAACAGAATCTAGCTGTACGAGAGTACATTTCCATCATTCTTCTGAGTGCCTGCTGGGCATCACTGGTCATGTTGTCTGCTTCATCGAGTATTATTAGCTTAAACGGAACTTCTCCTAAAGCCACTGTACGCGCATAATCCTTTACTCTCTCTCTAATAACTTGTATTCCTCTTTCATCAGACGCGTTAAGCTCTAAGACATTCGCTCTCCAGTTTTCTCCGTAAAGCTCTCTTGCTAAACACAAAGCTGCTGTAGTTTTTCCTGTACCGGGTGGTCCAGCAAAGAGTAAGTGAGGTAAGCTTTTTTCTCGAACAAACTTCTTAAGTCTTTCAACTACTTCCTTCTGGTTAATCATTTCATCTAGTCTCTTAGGACGATACTTTTCAACCCATAATTCTAGCTTATCTTCTGTGCTCAAGTTAACCCCTTTTAACACATTTATACTGACGTATATACTTTTGCCGCTAAAAACAACGTGATAATACAGAAATAATATTATTAGACTCTCAAAGAAACTAGATAACTACTAAAAACTGTTATCTAGATGCTAATGCTATACGCTCTATTTCTTCCTTCTTTCTTACTGCATAACTTGATGGATCATTATTAGCTGCATTAATTATTTCGTCTGCTAGACACTCTTCTATAGTTTTGGGATTGTTAAATGCAGCTAGTCTAGCTCCTTCACTTATAAATCTTAGAGCCAAGTCTACTCTTCTTTGAGGCGCCACATCAACAGATACATGGTAAAGTATTCCTCCGTAAATAATTCTTGTTGTTTCTTCTCTTGGTGCAGCGTTTTCTATAGCTCTTACAAGGACTTGTATTGGATTCTCTCCCGTTTTTAAGTATATGATATCAAATGCTCTTTTAACAATGTTTACTGCCATATGTTTCTTTCCAGCATTTCTTCCAGGCCTCATTAACTGGTTTACTAGTCGTTCCACTATGTTTACTTTAGACTTAGCGAACCTCCTTTTAGCATGTCTGCCTTCGCTGTGAGGTATGAATACTGGGTCTAAGCATATATACTGCTTTAAGCCTGGGTCTCTTACTTCGATGTTCTTGAATGACCATTTTCCAAACAATTTGATTTCTTTTCCATCGAGAGTTTGCTCAACCATATTCTTACAGCCTTTCTTTTCGTGACTTAAAAGTTTTATCCCTTAGTCACAGCTATAGGTACTAATCGAACCACTTTTGTGGCTATTCCAACTCTATGACTTACTTCAGCAACTCTGTCAACATCCTTGTAAGCTCCTGGTGCTTCTTCAGCAACCACTCTGATGTTTGCTGCTCTTACTAGAATTCCCCGCTTTTCTAGCTCCGCCTTAACTTTAGAGCCCCAGTAACGCCTTATTGCTGCCTGTCTGCTTAAGAATCTTCCAGCACCATGAGCAGTACTTCCGAAAGTTATTTCCATGGCACGTGGAGTTCCTACGAGAGCATATGATGCTGTACCCATCGATCCTGGTATCAAGACAGGCTGCCCAATGTTTTTGTACTTTGCTGGAATATCAGGGTGTCCAGGAGGAAACGCCCTTGTCGCACCCTTTCTATGAACTATTACTTTTTTAGTAGCACCGTCGATTTTATGGTATTCTATTTTAGCAATATTGTGAGCAACATCATAAACTAGCTGCAGTCCGAGTTCGTCTGCTTTTTTCTTAAATACTTTCTCGAAAGCCTGTCTAGTCCAGTGAAGTATGCACTGTCTATTAGCCCAAGCGAAGTTACAGGCGCAGCTCATTGCTGCAAAATAGTCCTCTGCTTCCTTGCTTTTTACAGGAGCGCAAGCAAGCTCTCTATCGGGAGGCCTTATTCCATACTTTCTCATAGCGTGCTCCATCACTCTCAAATAGTCGCTACATACTTGATGCCCGAAACCTCTACTTCCAGTATGTATCATTACTGTTACTTGTCCTTCTTCATATATTCCCATTTCTTTAGCTGCTTTAGGATCGTATATTTTGTCTACCACCTGTATCTCAAGGAAATGATTTCCGCTTCCTAGCGTTCCTAGTTGTCCTGAACCTCTCTGCTTAGCGCGCTCTGAAACTTTATCGGGGTTTGCTGTCTTCATACATCCTTTTTCTTCGCAGAATTCCGCGTCTTCTGGCCATCCATAGCCATGTTTAATAGCCCAACCTACTCCTTCGCTCAGAACATTATCTAATTCACTTGTCGAAAGCCTTATTTTACCTCTTACACCTACACCTGAAGGTACTAAGGAGAAAATAGTGTCTATAAGCTCTTTTAGTACAGGTTTTACATCTTTTATCGTTAGGTCTGTTCGCACAAGTCTTACTCCGCAGTTAATATCGTATCCAACTCCTCCTGGACTAATTACACCTTCTTCAGCATCTATTGCAGCGACTCCACCTATTGGAAAACCGTATCCCTGATGAGCATCTGGTAGAGCTATAGCATATTTATAGATTCCAGGTAAGTGAGCAACGTTTGCACATTGTACTAACGTGAGGTCACTCTTCATTTTCTGTAGAAGATAATCATCTGCGAAGATCCTTCCAGGAACTCTCATTCCAGGCTTATATGACTTAGGAATTTCCCATACGTAGTCTCCTAGCTTAATTAAAGGAACATTAACAGACATTATCTTCACCCTCTAGCACATTTCTTAGAAGTCTTATTTATAAAAACTTTACTTGTCCTAAACAACTACAGAAGAACTTTCTATGCCATAGATCTGGCGCACTATATATCTAAGACAAACTTGACCACATACTTTCCATTTTCTTCACTAATTTCCATTAATGAATAAGTAACTGCCTTTACTAGAGTTCTTTGTTCGTGTTTTTGCGGATCAAAGGGTTCTCCCCAAGCTTCAGCTGTGAGTATAAAGGTATCGTTCTTCTTAGATATGCTTTGAACACGTATTTTTGAAAAAACTAAATTCTTTACTTCAAAAAGATAGAGCAATTCTTCAAGCCAATTATATAGAAGAGACTGCTTATCAAAGCCCTCAACTTCAATTTTTTCACATACCTTAGAGTCAACTTTGCTTGTATCTGTCATCACTTCAAAAAGAGCTACTCCCGCATTAGCGTATGCCTCTTCAAGTGTTCTTCCATAAGCCGCTATATATACGTCGGCAGTATGCTCAAGAAACTTAAATCTCTTAAAATTCTCATTTTTAGTCATTGTCTCCCCCATGTAACAAATATTGGCGCCGGGGGTGGGATTTGAACCCACGCGGCCCATAGGGCCATCGGCTCTCCAGGCCGACGCCTTAGACCACTCGGCCACCCCGGCATCCTAAACCTATATTATCTGACACTTAAATCTTTCTCTTAAAAGGCAGTAAACACTTACCATAGTGTCAGCTTACAAAGCTAAGAAAAAATCGAATACAAGAATAGTAAATTTAAAAGACGGAGTACCCAGAGTTGGATAAATAATACTATCTCATTTCAAGTTCTACGTGCACTGACTCTGGTATTTTTATTCTCATTAATTGACGTATTGCACGCTCGTCAGCATCCATATCAATTATTCTTTTATGGATTCTCATCTCCCACTTATCGAAAGTATGAGTGCCCTGACCCGATGGAGCTCTTCTAACGGTAACTACAAGTCTTTTTGTAGGTAGCGGTATAGGCCCTCGTATTCTTACGCCTGTTTTCTGGGCAACTCTCTTGATTTCTTCGCAGACTTCATTTAAGTCTCTAGGCGAAGTTCCGTACAGTTTTATTCTAACTATTCTGGGCACTGAATAACCCCCGGTAGGATATTTTATGTTACTTTCCTATTTTAGCTGGTTTTACATCGATGACTGTTCCTGCAGCTACTGTTCTACCAGAGTCTCTTATAGCGAACCTGCCTAATGGTGGGAACTCAGAGTATTTTTCTACTACCACTGGTTTTAGTGGCTTTAGCTTAACGATAGCAGCATCTCCTTGCCTTAGGTAAGATGGATGATCCTCTACAGTGGCGCCTGTTCTGGGATCTAGCTTCTTAACTAATTCGGCAAATCTTACAGGTACAGTGGCTGTGTGTATGTGTAATACTGGTGTATAGCCTGCGCCTATTGCTGTCGGGTGGTATAGTACGAAGATTCTTGCTACAAACTCTTCTGCTACCGTAGGCGATGAAGTTGGATGACCGCATACGTCGCCTCTTCTTAATTCGTCTCTCGCAATACCTTTAACGTTGAATCCTATGTTGTCACCGGGCATTGCTTTCTCGATTCTTACGTGGTGTGTTTCTATAGACTTTACTTCACCCTTCTTGTTTGGTGGCATGAAGACCACTACATCACCTACCTTAAGTATTCCTGTCTCAACACGTCCAACAGGAACTGTGCCTACTCCTGTAATTGAATATACATCCTGGATTGGTATTCTTAGAGGCTTGTCTACTGGTCGTGGAGGAACTTCGAATGTGTCAAGTGCTTCGATTAGTGTAGGTCCCTTGTACCATGGCATGTTGGGGCTTGGTTTAATTAAGTTGTCTCCATAGTAAGCGGAGACTGGTACAAATGGTATTTTATCTACTTTGTATCCGACCATTCTGAGAAGCTTACTTACTCCTTGTTTTACTTCTTCGTAGCGCTCTTGGCTCCAGTTCACTGTGTCCATCTTGTTGATTGCTACAACTAGCTGGTTAATACCCATCGTTTTAGCTAAGAATATGTGCTCTCTAGTTTGTCCTGCAGGACCTGTACCGGCTTCATATTCTCCTTGCTTAGCTGAAACTACTAATATGGCACAGTCTGCCTGAGAAGCTCCAGTTACCATGTTTTTAACAAAGTCTCTATGGCCTGGACAATCAATTAATGTGAAGAAGAATTTCTTTGTCTCGAACTTGAAAAATGATAAGTCAATGGTCATGTCACGCTCTCTTTCCTCCTTGTATGTATCTAGAATCCATGCCCACTTAGCAAACTCTTTTCCAGATTTTTTAGCTAGCTCCTCTAGTTCTTTGATTTTTCTTTCGTCAACGTGTCCTGTTAGGAAGAGTAGGTGACCTGTTAGTGTAGACTTACCGTGGTCTACGTGACCTATTATTACTAAGTTTAAGTGAGGTTTTTCAGAGGACATACTTCTCACCCACTGCGAACAGACATTACCTTAGCTCCTATTTAAACTTTCCCCATGAGATTAAAGCTTAAAAAGAAAATCTCGATAGTTACGATTAGACAACTAAGCAATTAAGAGAGGTGTAGACAATGGATATCTGGTCTCTCTACTTCGCAATAATAGAAGCTCTCAGAAACATGCTCCTGCCTCTGTATACTTCATCGTATCCATTATTCTTACTTGCATTAACACTTTTCATGACAACATTTATACTATTAACAATAATACTAAATATATTACTAGTCAACTATAAGAAAATATCATATTTAACACAAGAGATAATTGCTTGGGAAAAAGCAAAGGAAAGGGCTATAAAAACAAAAAATAGAAAGCTTTATAATAAGATTATGAGACAAAAAACTAGAATAAGTAATATTAAAACCGAAATGGAAAAAGAAAAAATGAAAGGCTATATAATAAGCGCAATAGTATGGATTATTTCATTTAAAATACTAACAGATATATTTACTAACGTAAACATTATATATGCACCATTTCTAGGACGCCCAATAAATGTAACTTACTACTTTATATTAATAAGCATATGGCTATACCCTATGATAACATATTTAATGCAGAGTAAAATATTAAAGATAAAACTATTATAAACTATTCATCGTCCTTTTACACAATAGACACATAAGCCGGAGAGAAATATTTAAAATATAGTACCTATATCCTCTTTGAAGACCCATGCCGAGACCTGCTCTAAGGAGCAGGAGTCTTAGGAGAGTAAAGGTAAGAACTCCTGGAGGCCGCACTGCAATACATTATGAGAAGAGAAAACATAATGTTCCGAAGTGTGCCATATGTAAGAAACCATTACGGGGCGTAGGCAAATTAACAGCAAGAGAAGAAAGAAAGGGCGTTCGTATGCCTACCAGACCTTTTGGTGGCTACCTATGTCACTTATGTCTGGAAAAAGCTCTCAAGAAAGCCATAAGGGGAATTTAAGAAATCTAGTAATAGCAATAAGCGGATCCCCTGGCTCTGGAAAAAGTACATGCGCGAAAATCTTAGCTAAGAAATATGGATTAAGATATATTTCTGCAGGAAAGCTTTTCAGAGAACTGGCCAAGAAAAAGGGTATCAGTACAGAAGATCTCCATAAATTAGCTGAAAAGAACTATGAAATCGACAAATACATTGACAATAGATCTCTTGAAGAAGCTAAAAAAGGTTATGCAGTAATAGAAGGCCATCTAACTGCATGGATATTAAAAGATATAGCAGATGTAAAAATATATTTAAAAGCATCACTTGAAGAAAGAGCAAAAAGAATTTCTCAGAGAGATAAAATTCCTATAGATAAAGCATTAAAAGAAATATTATTTAGAGAAAAATCAAATAAAGAAAGATTTAAGAAAATATACAACATAGATACAGATGATTTAAGTATATTTGATCTTATTATTGATACAACAAGAATATCACCGTATACTGTAGTTAAAATAATCTCTATATACATAGATTCATTAAATATCGAGAAGTGAAGATAAAACAAAAACAAGTAACGTTACTATTGGTTAATTTAAATACAATTCCTTTATATAAAATACTATAACAGTATTTAAAACAACTTGCTTATCGAGACCACAACATCTTTAATAGTAAAATTTAATTATATGCAAAAAGTCTTCTTAGAGGATCCGATATGACTGCGTTTTCAATAGGAAGAATCTGCGTAAAACTAAGAGGGCGTGAAGCAGGAAGAAAGTGTGTTATCGTCGATATAATAGACGACAGATTTGTACTAGTAACAGGACCTAAAGAAATTAGTGGTGTAAAGCGTAGACGTGCAAACGTTAAACATTTAGAGCCTACAAAATACAAAATAAATATTCAGAGAAATGCATCAGACGAGGAAGTAAAGAAAGCATTAGAAGAAGCGGGTCTAATAGACTTCATGCGGGAAAATGTAGCTCCTAAGCTATCTATATAATTTTTCTAAAGATTCAAGGTACAGCAACGAATTTATAGTAGAATTAAATTTCGATCTTTATGACATTTATCCGTGAAAGAGAGGTACTTATACGAGACGAAGAAGAAACGGATCCAAGATATGGAAAACCGCCAAGCGAGCGTACTGTTGAAGAACTTCTTGAACTGGGAGTTATTAACTTAGATAAACCTAGAGGTCCATCAAGCCACGAGGTAACTGCATGGGTAAAGAAGATACTCAATGTTCCTAAAGCTGGTCATGCTGGAACCCTAGAGCCCCTTTAGGGGGCGGGGATACCCTAAAGTCTCAGGTGTCCTTCCTGTAGCATTAAACAGAGCTACTAGAGTTTTAGCAGCTGTTATGAAAGCACCCAAAGAGTATGTGTGCGTAATGAAACTTCATGGAGAGGTGAGTGAAGAAGATCTAAAAAATGTAGTAAGCGAGTTTATAGGACCTATTTATCAACGTCCTCCTCTCCGGTCTGCTGTTAAAAGAGTAATTAGAGTGCGTAGAGTCTACTTAATAGAAATATTGGAAATAAAAATGCCCTATGTCCTTATGAAAATAAGCTGTGAAGCAGGAACATACATACGCAAACTAGTTCACGATATAGGTGTTGTACTTGGATGCGGGGCACATATGCAGGAACTCAGACGAATACGTGCAGGTCCCTTTTCTGAAGAAGAAAACCTCGCTACACTACACGATGTAAAGGACGCCTACGATGAGTGGAAAGAATCTGGGGACTCAAGACTTCTTAAGGAAGTAATTTTACCCGTTGAAAAAGCTGTTGAGCATTTACCCCATATAGTGATTAGAGATAGTGCAGTGGATGCCATTTGTCATGGAGCTCAATTAGCTGTGCCCGGAATACTACGTGTAGAAACAGGCATTAAGGTAGGAACACTGGTAGCAATATTTACTCAGAAAGGAGAATTAGTGGCTATAGGAAAAGCTTTGATGAGAAGCGAAGAAATGGCTAGCTCAAGGAGAGGAATAGCTGTTAAACCTACATGCGTAGTTATGAAACCTGGCACATATCCTCCCATGTGGAAATCTAAATCTAGCAAATAGTAAGTAGCAAAGAGTAAGAAATATATTTCGCAATAAAAAGAATAAAGACGCCGGGGTGGCCGAGTGGTCTAAGGCGTCGGCCTTGAGACCTCGCGTAGAGAAAGCCGATGGCCCTATGGGCCGCGTGGGTTCAAATCCCACCCCCGGCGCAAAATCCGTCTTATTTTGAGTAAAACTTATAAACTGTAATGCAAGGAAAATGAGAGATAATAATAGACTATCTGAAGTGAAGGAATATGAGCCAGGAATTTAAGTATATAGTAAGAATCGCGGATAAAGATCTTCCAGGAGACCAAAACCTTCCTTATGCACTTGCAAAAATAAAAGGTATAGGCGTAAACACAGCGATGGCTATATGCAGATATCTGGGCTTATCACCTTATACTAAGCTAGGCACTCTTTCAGCTGAACAGATTAAAAAGATAGACGAACTAGTTAGAGACTTAACTAAAATAAATCCCCCAAGGTGGTTCGTCAATAGACCAAGAGATCTCTTCACTGGAGAAGACAGGCACTTAGTGGGTTCAGATCTTATCATCGCTGTAAAAGGAGATATAGAGTTCTTAAAGAAAATTAAATGCTGGAGAGGTATTAGACACGCTCTTGGACTCAAAGTCAGAGGACAATGCACTAGAACTACTGGTAGAACCGGAATTACTGTTGGAGTTAAAAGACGTAAGAAGTAAGGGGGATATATATGGGAGACCCTAAAAGACCTAAGAAAAAGTGGGAAGGTCCGTTTCACCCTTGGAGAAAAGATATTTTAATGCAGGAACTCGAGCTCGTAGGAAAATATGGCTTACGAAATAAGAGAGAACTCTGGATAGCAAAGACTATCCTCAGAAAGATTAGAGCAAATGCTAGACGTCTCTTAGCTCTTCCAGAGGAAGAAAGAAAAGTTCGTGAAAAAGAACTCATAAATAGACTGTACAAAATGGGCCTTCTCCCATCTCCAGAAGCAACACTAGATGATGTACTTAATTTAACTGTCGAAAATATTCTCGATAGAAGGCTTCAAACCATAGTCTACAATAAAGGTTTGGCAAAAACAATATACCAGGCAAGGCAATTAATAGTACACGGTCATATTGTGATAGGCGATAGAAGAGTTAGAAGTCCAGGTCATCTTGTTTCCATTGAAGAAGAAAACTTAGTAGACCTTCATCCTAATTCTCCCTTTAGAAAAATGTTAGAAGAAGCTAAAGGTGAGGCGGCATGAGCGGAGAAGGCTTAATTGAAAGAGTCAAAAAGGAGAAATGGGGTATTGCACATATATACGCAAGCTTTAATAATACAATTATCATCATCACCGACTTAACAGGCGCTGAAACTATTGCACGGGCTAGTGGAGGAATGGTAGCTAGAGCTGATAGAGACAAACCAAGCCCCTGGGCAGCAATGCAAGCTGCCATGAGAGCTGCTCAAGAAGCCTTAGCTAAAGGTATAGTAGGCGTCCACGTAAAGGTCAGAGCCCCCGGTGGATATGGATCAAAAACTCCTGGCCCCGGAGCAGGTCCAGCGATTCGAGCATTAGTACGCGCAGGTCTACTTGTAGATAGAATAGAGGACATAACACCAACTCCAACAGATAGTATAAGAAAACCTGGCGGAAGAAGAGGAAGAAGAGTCTAAATACTTTACTCAAAAATTATACTTGCGTATCCTACTACTGCGCTTTTATCTCCAGTAACATCACCTGAAGTCGCGTACTTTAAAAGTCTTATATTGTGTTTTTTAAGACCTTCAGCCAAAATCATTACTGTCATTATAGGCCCTACTCCGCATATACTCACATCATTTTCTATAACATAGTTGTAAAAGTCGTTTATTTTAAGCTCTTTAATCAAATTTATTGCTTTCATATCTTTTACAAGAGCCTTTTCATAAGGCTCATAGTGCGAAAAGTCACTACTCGCTATTACAGCAAAGACCTTATCTCTGTATTTTTTAATAATGGCTTTTATAGCATTTGCTATGTCTTCTGCTGCTTCAGGTGCTTGAAATCTCATAGCTATAGGTATTATCTTGAAACTACCTTCAGGGTATATGTACTGGAGGAAAGGTATCTGAACTTCTATTGAGTGCTCATACATATGTGCTAAATTATCGACTTCTAATAGGCTTGCTGAAGCCACTAGTTCTTTAATAGCGTCTTTATCGAGCTCTACTTCACCTAATGGTGTTCTCCAAGCATCTTCATTCGATACCGCTAAAGCTGAACCTACACCATGATGATTCGGTCCAATTATGATCACTGTATCAACTGTTCCAATTTCAGCAAATCTATAGTACCCATAGCTAGCTACAGGTCCTGAGTACATGTATCCTGCATGAGGACTTACCAAAAGTAGTGTAGTTTCAGCTCTTCTTTGAGGTCTTGGAGGTATTTTTCCAACTCCTATTTTATGGAGAAAACACTCTTCAATTTGCTTTCTGAGCCCTGAAGGATCACTTTCATAGAAATATCCAGCTACAGCAGGTGATCTAACGTTTCTCACAAAATACTTTTACACGTACTTGTTAAAAATTATTCCTGTACTGTTGGGACTTTAGCTTCGAAGTCTTCAGGCGTCTCTGCTAACGTTGCACTAGGCGGGAGTTCTCCACGTTCACGAAGAACCTGAACTGTTAGTAGCCAATAAATTAATGCAAGCGCTTTACGTCCTTTATTGTTTGTCGGAATTATAAGTTCTACAAACGAACAATTGCTGTCTGTGTCACAGAGAGCTATTACAGGTATTCCTTCTTGTGCAGCTTCGCTGAGAGCTTGAGAGTCGGCCCTTGGATCTGTTATGACTAGTAAATCAGCCTCAATAAAATTGGGTAGACTTGGGTTAGTGAGCGTACCAGGTATGAACCTTCCAACAATAGGTTTGCAGCCAGTGTATGTACAGAACTTCTCAACAGGCTTCTGGCCATACTGTCTTGCCGATACAACGACTACTTTATGTGGTTCATAGTTAGCAATCATTCTAGCTGCAAGCCTTATTCTTTTGTCGATTTTTGTTATATCTAAGAGTGCTAGACCGTCAGGTCTTATTGAATAAATAAATTTTTTCATGTACTTAGTTTTAATATGAGTGCCTACTCTAACGCCTGCTGTTAGATAAACCTCTCGTGGGACAAGTAGTTCTTCTTCTTTTTTATCTGCTTCTCCACCTATACCCGGCATTGCTCTCACCTAATTCTGATTTCAGCCATACGAGCACTTTCCCCAATATATTCGCTTATTCTTATTAATTCGTTTAACTTAGCTATTCTCTCTCCGTTAACAGTACCTGTTTTAATTATAGGACATCTGAAAGCAACGGCCAAATGAGCTATAGTCGTATCTTCTGTTTCGCCAGAACGATGACTCATTACAGGAATGTAGTCATTCCGTTTAGCAAGTTCTATAGCTTCGTAAGTATCTGTGAGAGTTCCTATTTGATTTGGCTTAATAATAATTGCATTAGCAGCTCCCACTTCAATGCCTCCCGATAACCGTTTTACATTGGTTGTGAATAAATCATCGCCTACTATCATAGTTTTTCCTCTAAATTCCTTAGTTAATTTAGCAAAATTTTCGAAGTCTTCCTCATGAAATGGATCTTCAACGTAAATCAGATTATATTCATCGATCAATCTTGAGATATATTCATATTGCTCTTCGGGAGTTCTCTCCACCCCCTCTCTTGTATAAACGTATTTTCCTTTGCTCTCATTCCAGAGCGATGATGCTGCAATATCTACTCCTACTCTAACTTCAATTCCTGTCTCTTTTTCTACTTCTTCGCAAACTTTAGCAACAATTTTCAAAGCATCTTCATTAGAGAGATTTGCGGTCCAAGCTCCTTCGTCGTTTTTCCCTCCAGCAAAGTTTGGGTCAACTTTTTTAATGTATTTTGGCAAGTACTTATGGACCGTTACATTGGCTTTAATTGCATCGAAGATATTTGTTGCTCCTACAGGCAGAACAAGTATTTCTTGAATATCTTGCGCTACTCCTTTTGAGTGCTTTCCTCCTCCCAGAACATTTCCAAGAGGATAGGGAAGTTCGCAAGCCATGCTTCCTCCTAGATATTCGAAGAGCTCTAGTGCAAGAGAAGATGCAGCAGCTTTAGCGGTGGCGAGAGACGTCGCTAATACAATAGCTCCTCCCAACTTCTCTAGTCGCTCTGTACCATCTATTTCTCGGAGCTTGCTGTCTATTTCTCTTTGCGCAGTAGCGTCTAGACCTACTATTTCTGGCACTATTTTATCATAAAATGCTTTAATAGCCTCGTCTATGCCTCCTTGGGGGAAAACTGCTACTTCATTTTTTCCAGTACTAGCACCTGCTGGTACAGCTGCTTTACCAAATCCATTTTCCGTTATTATTTCGACTTCTACAGTTTCACTACCCCTCGAATTGAATATTTTTCGTGCTACGGCATCTAATATGTATGTGCTATACATAAGCCAGTTTCCTACCTTAGTCGCTTTATATAATTTTTACGGTTTTCACTAAAGCCATTACTTAAGGAAACTATATATACTACCGCCCAGTTTGGTAGAAATGTATGTTTCCTGTTAGATGTTTTACATGCGGAGCTCTAATAGCAGACAAATGGGAAGAGTATATAAAAAGAGTAAAAGAAGGCGAAGATCCAGGAAAAGTACTAGATGATTTAGGAATAAAGAGATATTGTTGCAGAAGAATGTTTATTTCCGCTGTAGTCTACATAGATGATGTACTTAAATACGAAAAGCCTGCCGAAGAAGACAAGGAATACTATCTGTAGCTTTTCTGTCTTTTAGCTCTAGCAGATCTTCCTCTAGGTTTCTTTGGTTCTGCTTGTCTTGGATCTTCTACGAGCAGATGTCTGTCATATTCTTCAAAAATTTGTTTAAGCTCGTCTGATTCAAACCACATTACTAGTGCTCTAGCAATAGCAGTTCTTGCTGCAGACGCTTGACCCATTATACCGCCACCACATGTAGATACTTCTATATCTACTTGATTAACGTACTTTTCTCCGGCTAAAAGTAACGGCTCCATTATTTTCCATCTTACAAGCTCCGGCTCGTATATCTCTAGAGGAACTCCATTTATTCTCACTCTGCCAATACCAGGTCTTATAGCTACTCTCGCTCTAGCAGTTTTTCTTCTAGCAGAGACAACAAGTACTTTCATGGATTCCACCCGATGCTCTTAGCAACTTCTTCTAAGTATATATATTTATATTTGTCGAGAGGTTTAATGGCTTCCTGAACTACTTCTTTTGGTTTATCTTTAAATTCATCTGGAACACTGATATATACCCGAAGCCTTTTTAGAGCTATTCTACCTTTGTACTGTTTTCTAGGCAACATTCCTCGTATCATTCTTTTAAGTATTCTATCAGGTCTTACTGGAAGCTTAGGACCTACTTTCTCCGGATTGTAGTATGTTCTCCAAGTAAGCCTCTTCTTAAATTTGTTAATTACTCTTAACCTATCGCCTATAATGACTGCTTTTTCAGCGTTAACTATCACTATTCTTTCTCCTTTCAAAAGTCTCTTAGCTACTACACTGGCGAGTCTACCAGCTACATGATTTTTTGCATCAATTATTGTATACTCAGAGCTTTCTTTGCTCATCTACATCACCCTATAATCTTAACATTTGTTCCTCGAGGATTTCTTCTAATAAGTTCCCTTATAGAAATACATTCACCTCCTGCTTTAATTATCTTCTTTCTGGCTACTGCAGAAAAACGCCATGCTGCTACTGTCACTGGATGTTCGAGATTTCCCCCGCCAAGTACTTTACCAGGAACCACCACTACATCACCTTTGTTTGTAACTCGAGAAATTCTATCTAAGTTAACTACGATTCGTTTTCTTCGCGGCTTGTAAAGCAACTCAGCTACTGTACGCCATATAGATGCGCCGTATTGCCTATACGCTTTCTTTAGATCAGACACTAACAATCGTAAATATATGTTAGTAGGCCCTGTTCGCTTCATTTTAACCACGTATTTCAATACCGCTCTTTTAAAAATTTTACCGTAAATGAGCTTAATAGCCTTTTGAGAACTAGACAGCTAATATAAACGAAAAATCAAGTTTATACAATATACTGTTTTGATCGAGCTAAGACTATTATTTACCTAGAATACAAAACGTAAGGAGAACTCTATTTTAAACCACTTCTATAGGACAATAGTTTCAACTCTTACTCAGTAACGATTTTAACTCTGCAGCTTTGTTTTCTATAGCTTCTAATGCTTTTAAAACTATTACATCCGACGGCAGGGCTCCTAAATTATCGAACCTGAATATGAAAGTTGTATCGTCGTATTCTACTCTGATAGCATTTTCTGGACACACTTTTTCGCACTCTCGACATAAAGAACATTCTATAGAATTTTTAATGATTACTTTATTGTCTTTAATTTCTAAAACTTTCTTAGGACAGTTTTCTACACATTCTCCGCAGAGAGAACATTTTGCTTCATCAACCTTAACTAATGGAAAATATTTGTAAGCACAGGCAGCTACAGGCTGCCACTTAACTTTTTCCTTTCCAAGCCCTAATCTCGCATAAGCTTCCAAGACTATCTTCTGTCCCTTTTCTAGCTTAACTATAGGAATGTTATCTTTTACAGGAAAACTTTTGCCGTCTTCAGGTATAAGATGAGATGACTGAACTAGTACAGGTCCATCTTTAGCTTCTACTTCAAGGTATAATCTTACTTGACAGCGATTACAGCCAACTCCTCCGCACTCGCACTTCTCTGGAAGTACATAATCTTCTAGGTCTGTTTTCAGCGGTATTAGTGATAATCTGTGGACTAAAATTTCGTCATAGAGTACTGAGGTATTTTCTATAATCACTGCATAGTCGACCGCCAGTATTGGCACTTCTGTTAATATAGCTCTCCTTATAGTATTAGCAATAGTTGGACTTATTCCTCTGATTATGAATTTTACTTCCTCATTAAATTTTAATATCTCTATACTTATTTCGCTGTAGTCCATGTTATTCACTTATCTTATTGGCTTTTGTTTTCGTCCCCTAAGCAGTTCTTTTAGTGAAACACCATTGACTTTAATTACTCTAAATCGCACTCCAGGGAGATCGCCGTATGCTCTACCTTCGGGTCCACCTATTCTCTCAATTATTACTTCGTCGTGCTCATCAACGAAGTTTAGCGCACCGTCACCGGGGAGAAATGCTGTTACTTGTCTACCGTTTTTGATTAACTGAACACGTACACATTTTCTTACTGCGCTATTAGGCTGGCGGCTTTCTATACCTACTTTTTCTATAACTATTCCTCTAGCCATTGGAGCTCCTTCGAGGGGGTCTGCTTTCTTAGCTATGCCTAGCATTTTTCTCTTGTAGTATATGTCACTCCACCTAAACTTCTTCCTTTTTAGTCTGAGCTTTCTTGCCGCAAATAATCCTTTAGGAGATTTTGAGCCGGGCATATCAGTCACCTTATTTTCGTTTGGTTTAAATTTTTTTCTATCGTCTTATTGATCACTCTATGATTACTTTATCTATTCCAAAGTATCTTTTTGCAAGAATACTTGCCCTACTTATATTTCGGGCATGCTTGCCTATTGCTAGACCCTTCTCCTGCGGAGGAACAGTAACCCTCGCAACTATTCTTCCGTCACGGTATCTTGTTAGCTCGACGTTTGTTACTTTAGCAGGATATAAGCAATTTTTGATAAGCTCTTTAGGGGTGTCCGCGTACTCAATTACTTCGATATTTTTGCCTGTAAGCTGCTGTAGTAGTTTTACATTTCGACCTTCCTTTCCTACTGCTGCACCTACTTGTCCTTTTTCAACAACAAAAATTATTCTGTTTCGCTCGTGATCTATTACACAATCCTTAACTACTACTCTAGTCAGCGTTTCGAAAAATGCTATATATTTCATTTCTTCTTCAGTTAGCTTAATTACTTTATTCATATTCTCACTCTTCTTCAGGTTTTTCAACAAGAGCCATGATGTTACTCTCTCCAGGGTCAACAACACTCAATGCTGCTACCATAAATGGTTTTCCGCATATTGCTCCAAGCTCCCAGCTATTTCCTGGAAATACATATACAGGTATATTTGACAACTTCGCATAGCGTAAGATATCGTCTCTGTACTCCTCAGGCGCATTGCTAGCTATTATCACTAACTTAGCTTTGCCAAATCTTACTAGCTTAAGTGTTTGCTTGGAGCCTATGACTATTTTTCCAGTTCTCATGGCTGTTCTTATTTCACGTTCTAGATTTATCACGTTCTCCTCCCCTCCACCTCATATACAGTTCTACCATACCGCTACCGACAGGGATTAAGTCAGACCCAACTATTACGTTTTCAGCTACTCCTCTTAATTTGTCTACCTCACCCCTTGCCGCAGCCTCTAATAAATGTTTTACTGTTACCTCGAAGGCAGCCCTAGCTAGAACACTAGCTTTCTCTCCAGAAGCTCCATGTCTTCCTATCTGTCTAACTCTTCCTGTAGAGGTCATAATATCGGCGACAAGCATTATGTGTCTAATATCTACTTCAAGTCCTTGTTCTTCGAGAACATCCATCATTTCCCTTATTATAGCTTGCCTAGCTGCCTCTATTCCAAGTACTTCGGCTATTTCATGAATATTATTTGTAACAGTTCTTGTATAGTCTACTCCATCAATAGCTAAGACTGCAGCTAAGTTAGAACCTTCTGCTATTAAAACATACTCGTCTTTTTCTTTTCGAACAATAACTCGCTTAATTCCTTTAACTCCCTTGAGCCTCAGACCTCTGACTCTTTCAAACATTTTTCTCAGCTTAACATAATCTGTTACGGGTGGCCGGAAAATTATCCTTTTGTTTATTTCATCTACTTCTACTTCTCCACCTTTTCCTTTGATTTTTTCTAAAGCTTTAGCTACAGTCTTGATATCTACGTCTCTATCGGCCATCATTTCCTCATCAAGATCTATAATAATAGCGAATTCTAAGTAATCTATGGCTATGTTTTTAGCAACATTTTCTATTGTTGTCAACTGAATTTTCCTGGCAACTTCTAGGGCTTTTTCTCTACTTTTTCTGTGCATTTCGTCGAGATAAATAGTCATAAGAGGAGTTGAGGGAGATCTTCTGGCGTCAACTATTTCTATGAGCCTTGGCAGACCTAGAGTTACGTTGAATTCTCTTACTCCAGCTAGGTGGAATGTTCTTAGAGTCATTTGTGTACTTGGTTCGCCAATGGATTGAGCGGCAACAACACCTACAGCTTCGCCTGGCTCAACTAAAGCTTTTCTATATTCTTCAATAACTTTATTAATTATTGTAAGTAGCTGTTCTTTTGTCACTTTTCTACCCTTTAATTTATTTATGAGCTGCTCTATTATTGATGGAGGAAGTCTATCTCCGTGTCTAAGTATTATAGCCTTCATTTCCTCTTCTTTAAGATATCTTTCTTCACCCATACTACTCACCTAGAACTTGATTAATTATTTGATTTATATTAACAGGTGCCCCATGGTCGCTTTTAGCGGGGTCTATACCGTCTTCACCGTACTTTATTTGAAGAACTGTACCTTCTGCTGTTCGTACAGTTCCATCATATTCTACATGCACGTCTTGCAGAGCATTTACAAGCCTTCTTTGCATGTATCCACTTTGTGCTGTTCTTACAGCTGTGTCTACTAGTCCTTCTCTACCGCTCATTGCGTGGAAGAAGAATTCTATAGGCGATAGCCCTTTCTTGAAATTACTATATACGAAACCTTTAGGTTTAGGTGAAATATCTCCTGGCTTGAAGTGAGGGAGCAGCCTATTCATATAGCCTCTCTTCGGCCTTTCTCCTCTAATTGATTGTTGTCCTAGACATGCCGACATTTGCGTAATGTTAATAATGTTAGCCCTCGCTCCCGTTTTAGCCATAACATAGGCTTCGCTACTGAATCCTAAGTATTCTGACGCTATTTCACCTGCCTTATCTCTGGCCTCACTAAGTATTTCCATGATTTTCGCCTCAAGAGTTTCTTTCAGAGTTTTTCCTGGCAATAGCTCTATTTCACCTCTTATTGCAGACTCTATTGTTTTCCTAACTTTTTCTTCAGTTTCTTTAAATACTTCATTTATTCTGCTCCAAGCCTCATCAGGTAAGTCTAGGCAGTCAAGACCCATAGTAAATCCTCTCAAGTCCAAGAACACTAAAAGCATTTTGAATGCATTATCTATGAACTCTCTACACGCACTTGTACCGAAGTCCTTGACTATTCGATGGAGAACGTTTTCTGGCTTCTGAGCACCTATAGAGTTCTTGTCAATTACTCCAGCTAGCAGAATACCATCTTTTATAATAACGTATGCGTCGTATGGACAGTCCTCTTTTATACACTTTCTGCATTTCGCGCAAACAGATGCTTTAAGTGAGATGTATAGTCCTTTTGGCAAGAATACACTGAATATTTGTTTTCCTGTCCAGTACTCTTTAGGCTTCCTAAATACTGGCTTAGGTAGTTCTTTTACATTACCAGTCATTAGAAGTTGACATACTCTCTTTTTATCTAATAGTGTAGTCTTTCTAGTAAGCAGGAATGCTGAAAGAATGTAATCTTGTATTCCTCCTATAATAGGTCCTCCATATCTCGGGGAAAGTATCTGCTCTTGTACTAGTAGAAGAACTTTTGCTTCTGCTCTAGCTTCCTCACTTTGCGGTACATGAAGGTTCATTTCATCTCCATCGAAGTCAGCGTTGTATGGTGGGCATACACAGAGGTTAAGTCTAAATGTCTTATATGGAAGCACTTTAACTATATGTGCCATTATAGACATTCTGTGAAGAGAAGGTTGTCTATTGAAAAGCACTACATCTCCGTCTCGTAAATGTCTCTCAACAATATATCCTGGTGTAAGTGTCTCGGCTAAGGCTTTTCTATCCTTAACGAATCTTAAGTCTATTCTACTTCCATCGGGCTTTACAACATAATTTGCTCCGGGATGTTCATATGGTCCTCTTATGACAAGTTCTCTCATTTCCTCTAAGTTGAATTCAGTGACTCTTTCAGGAACTATTAATATTTTAGCAATATCTACTGGAACACCGACTTCATTTATACTTAAATTCGGGTCTGGAGAAATTACAGTTCTTGCAGAAAAGTCTACTCTTTTTCCAGAAAGAGTTCCTCTAAATCGTCCTTCTTTTCCTTTAAGTCTTTGTGCAAGCGTTCTTAGGGGTCTGCCCGATCTGTGTTTAGCTGGTGGAACATTAGGCAACTCATTGTCAAAGTATGTTGCAACGTGATACTGAAGAAGTTCCCATAAGTCGTCAATTATTATTTGAGGTGCTCCCGCCTCTATACTTTCGCGCAGCCGTTCATTTATTCTGATTATATCTACTAATTTATGCGTTAAATCGTCTTCCGAACGGATACCTGACTCTAAAGTGATAGATGGTCTTACACAAATAGGCGGTACTGGTAGAACAGTTAGTACCATCCATTCAGGTCTAGCTACTTGGGGGTCAAAGCCCATGGCTAATAAGTCGTCATCTGATATTCTTTCGAGTCGTGCACGAATATCACTTGGAGTAAGTTTTACTACGCTTCCGTCTTCACGTTGCTCATAGAACGTGAGCGGTTTTTCTAAAATTATTTTATATTGTTTTGCCTTACAGTGAGGACATTCAGTTACTTTAGACGCCTTTTTTATTACAGCTTCTGAAAGCTTTAACGCCCTAAGTGGCCATCGCTCGCGGTACTTTAAAATTCTCTGTTTATATTTATTTATATCTTCTTGAGGTAGAAGAAGCCTTCCACAGTTTCTACAAGTAGCTTTGAGAAGAGAGTGAATTATCTTAACAAAGCCTACGTGAATTACAGGTCTAGCTAATTCTATGTGACCAAAATGACCTGGACACTGACCAACAAAATTTCCACATGTCTCACATCTTACACCAGGCTCGATTGTTCCTAAACGACGATCCATGAGTCCTGCTCTTACAGGCATTCCGTCTTCATCATAGGTGTCCGAGGTGACTATTGTAGTCACAGACATTTTTCTGATTTCTTCTGGAGAAAGAATCCCGAATTTTATTTCTTTTATTACTTTATTCGACTCAAGTTTTAATACGCTCATTTTACTCCACCCTATCAACAAGCTTCAACCTAGGGGCAATACACATACTCATTAATTCCTGAAGTAATAGCTTAAATGCATAAGACATTACTACAGGATGTAGTGACCCCTTATCTTTACATAGCGGACATACAGGTCTGCCTCTCTTTACGTCGAAATATCCTATGAAGCCACATTTTTCACATACGTAAGCTACATATTTGTCAGATTCTTCTAGAAGCCTGTCCTTTAGAAGTATTGATGCTCCATGAGCTACTAAACAGTCACGCTCCATTTCACCGAACCTTAAGCCTCCTTCTCTAGCTCTACCTTCTGTTGGCTGGCGAGTAAGTATCTGTACAGGACCTCTTGCTCTCGCATGCATTTTATCGGCTACCATGTGGTGTAGCTTCTGGTAGTATACTACTCCTATGAATATTTCGGCCTCCATAATTTCTCCTGTTATTCCATTATACATAACTTCCTTACCATCGCTTCTGAAACCTAATTTTAGTAGTGCTTTCCGCAGCACCTCTTCAGGTTCTCCTTCAAAAGGTGTTCCATCAACAAATCTTCCTTCAAGGGCAGCTACTTTTCCTGCTAGGGACTCTATTAGCTGACCTATAGTCATTCTTGACGGGAAAGCGTGTGGATTAATTATTATGTCGGGAACTATTCCGTCTTCTGTAAACGGCATATCTTCCTGAGGCACTATCATGCCAATTACTCCTTTCTGTCCATGTCTTGAAGCGAACTTATCTCCAAGTTCAGGTATTCGCAGATCTCTTACACGGACTTTTATCAATCTATTTCCTTCCGAAGTTTCAGTTGTTATAACAGCATCTACTATTCCTTTCTCTTCATGTCTTAGGCTTACTGAAGTATCTCTTCTCACCATACCTATAGCTCTTGTAAATGCTTCCTCGTAGAACCTTGGAGGACTTGTTCTACCTATTAGAACTTCTCCTCCTCTAACGAATGTTTCAGGCTCAACTATTCCGTCCTCACTTAAGTGACGATAACTTTCTGACGACCTGTATCCTCTTACATCAGGTTGCGGTATCTCAATAGTATCTACTTGTCCTCCGGGGTACTTTCTTTCTTCAGCTTCATAAAGTCTAAAGAATGTAGACCAACCAACTCCCCTCTCTATTGAGGCTTTATTGAATATCAGCGCGTCTTCCATATTATAGCCGCCATAAGTAATAACTGCTACTACGAGATTCTGGCCTGCTGGACGCTCATCATATCCTATGAGCTCTATTCCCTTAGTAGTTACGAGAGGTTTTTGCGGATAATGTAGTAAGTGCATTCTTGAGTCTACTCTATAGCGGTAGTTTGTAAAAGATATTCCTAAAGCTTGCTTAGCCATGGCTGCCTCGTAGGAGTTTCTAGGAGACTGGTTGTGTTCAGCATAAGGTATTATTGAAGCTATTGCACCTAGTATGGCAGAAGGCACTATCTCCATGTGTGTATGCTCTGGGGTTATTTCTTCGGGATTTATCGCTATTAAAGCATTTTCTTCCTCATCGGCATCTAAGAATTCAATTACACCCATTTTCAGTAAGTCTGTCCAAGTGAGTTTTCCTTCCTTTAAGGCTTGAATATGCGATGGCTTTAATTTAAGCTCTCCGTTTTCCACTACAAGTAATGGTCTTCTTAGTCTACCTCCATCACAGTTGACATATACTTCGTCTATGATCCATTTCTCTTCAGGTTTTTCAGGCTTTATTAAGTATCGTGCAACGTTAACCTCATGAGATATTTTGCCTTGTCTTCTAAGACTTCTAATTTTAGTTACAAGTTCTTCTGGATTAGTGTGCACACCAATGAGCCTTCCATTAAGATATACTTTCGAGCCTTTAATGTCTTCGTTTCTCGCATCCTCTATCGGTATTACACCCAATTCGTAGAGTAGTGTTTCTATTTCTTTTTCATCTATTCCAATGGATATGCTAGCTAGTAGAGCTAGGTTTTTGACTAGCCCACAATTCTGGCCTTCGGGACTCTCATTAGGACAGAGTCTTCCCCACTGCGTAGGGTGAAGCTCTCTGGCCTCGAAGTGTGGCTGAGATCTGCTGAGAGGCGATACTACTCTTCTTAAGTGACTTAGTGTCGATAGATAATTTGTTCTGTCGAGAAGCTGGCTTACTCCGGTACGGTTTCCAACCCAGTTTCCTGTAGCCATAGCGTGTCTTAGTCTTTCTGTGACTAAGTCTGCTCTTACTAGTGTAACTAAGCTTATTTCTCTGCTTCTTGTACGCATTTTTTCTAGCTGATATTTAAGATCATTACAGAACTGCTTAAAAGCTACTCTAAATAGCTGTGCGAGCAGATCTCCTGCAAGCTTTAATCTCTTATTAGCATAATGATCTTTATCATCCGGAGGTCTTCTGCCTAAGACTACCTCAAGTAGCTTCTCAGCCATTTGTCCTAAGAAATAAGCTTTCTTTCTTCTTGTTTCAGGAGAAGAGTCTGTACCTAAGTGCGGAAGCAAATACTTGTCTATTATCTGACATGCTTTTTCTATTCTCACGTCTCTTGTCTGTCCTATAGCGGCTCTGCTACCAATATAGTCTAAGGCGTCTTCAACAGTGTCTATTCCACTAGCTATCTCTAGAGATATTCTGAACTCATTCTGAATATCAGGATCATCGGACACCGCTAGTACTATTTCACGGTCTGTCTCAAGGCCTAGTGCCCTCATTACAACTACTATAGGCAATCTAGAAGGTACTGCCGGAATAGTTAAGTAAAGCCCTCCGTCTTTCAGTCTTTCAAGAACTACTGGTATTCGGTAGGCGGCTGTAGCTGAAAATACTTTAGCTGTATGTGTGACTGAGGAACTTATTCCGCCAACATCTACAAGTACTTTATTTACTGCAAGATCTTCTTGGATTACAAGTACTCTTTCGGACCCGTTTATTATAAAGTATCCACCTGGGTCTTTTGGATCCTCTTTAATAATTATTATCTCTTCTTCAGACATTCTAGAAAGAGGACATTTAATTGACTTTACCATAATAGGCATTTCTCCTATGTACACTTTATCACTATCTCTTCGCTCATTGTTGACGTAGAGAGCCATTTCGAGATACATTGGCGCAGAATAAGTAAGATTCCTTAACCTAGCTTCCATAGGCGTGATCGCAGTTTCTGTACCATCAGCTTCTCTTACTCGAGGCTCGCCTACTTCTATCTTACCTAATTTAACAAATACTGTTCCATCAGCTGTTTCAACTATTCCCTGCTCGTCCACTATTTGCTGCAATTTGTGTTCAATAAAATTATTATATGAATCTAAGTGCTGTCTAACTAGTCCATATTCCTTGATGAATGCTCTAACCAGAACCCATCTATCTTCAGGAGTTATAAAATTATTATTAGATTTCATAATTTTCACCCAGGTACAACAAGCCTTAAAGCTATAGCCTCACCAGCAGTAGGACTTTTTCTAATAATAGCTATAACGTCTCCAGGCTTCGCTCCAAGAGCTCTCGCAGCAGGATCAGAAGCTCTGATCCAAGGCAAATCATATCTTTTTAAACCCATACGCTTTAAGAGTATTTTAGCTTCCTCCTTACTTAACAATATATGTTTTGGCACATATTCATGTTTAAATATATTAATTTTCTTAACCATAGGTAATATCCCCTCCAGAACGCATTAGCGTGAGGAATCCCAGCACTATGCTATAAACTTTTCCCTTATAAAATTTATGTCGCTTCTCGATTATTTTAAGCTATCCTTTCTAATTGGACAGGTATTTCGATTGCTACTACCCATTTTACTTCGATATCATTCTATTAAATCAATGCAGAAAAACTATGTATCTTATTTAAATCGCTAAAATAGAAAACCTTAAATGAGAGTTGTGGTGGATTGTTTTGGGCCCGTAGCTTAGCCTGGTAGAGCACCGGGCTTTTAACCCGGGGGTCACCCCTGAAGCCCAAAGCGGGTTCAAATCCCGCCGGGCCCGCTACTCCTCTTCAAAACCATATTTTCCTTTAAGTTTAACAAATAGACAAGGACCTAAACTCCTATACGCATAATTTTCCTCACTTACTCTTTTAACAATAACTAGCTCTTGATAAAATTCTCTGCCAACAGGAACTACCATGCATCCTCCAACTTTAATTCTATTTAACAAAGGTTTCGGTACTTGAGGCGCGGCTGCTGTAACTAAAATTTTGTCAAATCTTATGCCCTCCCTAAAGGGAGGTCCTTGACTACCATCACATATTATTACAGATACTCTCGAATAATATCCTGCTCTCTTAAGATTATTTTTTGCAAAAAATGCTAATTCCGGGATAATCTCTAATGTTACTACAAAGCCTTTACGTGATGCTATCTCTGCACATAATGCTGCATGGTATCCACTACCGGTACCTATTTCGAGAATATAGTCTCCTTCGTTTATATCAAGAGCTTCACACATTATTGCACACATATGTGGAGCCGAAATAGTCTGTCCCTTCATTGTAGGAAGCGGCGTGTCAACATATGCTAGACTCCTATATGAAGGCAGGACAAATTCCTCTCTCGGGACTTTAAGCATTGCTTTAATAACTTTTTCTGATTTCAATACCCCCTCCTCCACTAATCTTTTAACTAAAATCTCCCTTTTTACTTTAAAATCATCTATCATGTTTGAAACCATATGTCTAAACTTACCCTTGTTTTAATATTTCTAACAGCCTTCTTTAATCTTTCAATAGCATTTTTTACCCTTGTCTCTGAAAAGTCGTGTTCTTCACATAAAAATTCGATAAGTGCTTTTTCATCTGGATCCTTCCATTCTATTTTGTATTCATCTGTCACTTCCGGATTCAAGAAGTACTCCCTTATAGTTAATGGATCAACAGGGAAGTAAGCTTCTCTCAAGATATGCTTTAGATTTTCAAGTGACTTAAACTCTCTTATAAGTCTGTAAGCTCTTTTAGGGCCAATACTTTTTACACCATCAGGGTTATAGTCAGTACCTAATAAAATCGCCATGTCTATTAGCTGTCTTCTATCTATCTTCAGAATCTTCAATACTTCATTAAGTTCTACTAGTTCAGGCTTTACCTCAACATATACGTTCTTTCTGGGAAGTTTCCTTTTACCAGAAATAGTTATGTTACGAACAAGTCGCGGAGCCCCGAAGAGAAGAGAATCATAGTCTTGACTACCTACAGCCCAAGCATCTCCTCTTTTAACTACATGGGCGGCCTGTGCTTCTCCTTCTGCAGGCGCTTGAATCCAAGGAACTCCCATGTAATCTAGAAGCATTTTTGCATCAGCTACCATTTGGTCAGTAAGCCTCGAAGTCATTTGAGCATATCTCTTCGCAGCCTCTAGATCTCCTTTAGCTAAAGCTTCTTCATATTTTTTAACTGCTTCTTCTTTTATCTTTTTTCTTCTAAGAATTTCAATATTCTTAAACTCTGGTGGTTTTCCATCAAAAACATACACAGGTTTGATTCCTATTTCAAGTAAATTTATTGTTCTGTAAAGTAATCCACTAAGGTGACTAGTTGTTCTTCCTTTAGAGTCTTTTAAGGGAGTTCCATCTGGCTGCCTAATAATTGCTAGAAACTGATATAGTGCATTATAAGCATCTATTGCTATAACTTTACCTGAAAGATCTTCGAGAGAAATAGTCTTCTTGGGTATCAACTCTCCTAATTCACCTACTCCCATATTTTTCAAGAGTAAATAGTGTTCGGCCAGATATTATATTTGCTATTGACAATGGCTTTAGCTTTCTTCGATTATTTTGCTCTCCGTAACCTTATAATCTTAGACCCTTTCTTAAACCACTCAACGTAAATTATTCCCCTTAGTTCTAGTGTTATTAACGCTCTTTTAAATTCACTTAAAGATATGTTGCCATAAATGTTCTTTAGATAAGAAATAATTTCCTCTTCTCGCATTATTCCATGGCGTTTTTCTAAGAGCTCAGTTATGATCATGCAGAGCTGGACTATCTTCACCATATGCACTCCACTTTTATGCATAGAATGCAGTAATTCTTCTAGTTCTTATTGCTTTAGCTCTTTCTTGCCAGCTTTCATAGTACTTTATCATTTCAGAAGTAATCGATGGCTTAATTCTTGCTAAGGCCTTGTCGAAATGCCTCATGTAAACTTTATCTATGTTTATATTTTCGCGTAGAGCCATCATACCAGCTTCTCTGCACAATGCCTCTAAATCAGACCCCGCAAATCCCTCTGTTCTTCTCGCAAGGTCCTCTAAGTCTACGTCTTCAGCTAGAGGCATGTTACGAGTGTGTATTTTAAGTATTTCTAGCCGCGCCTCGTAGTCTGGCGGAGGAACATACACAAATCTATCAAATCTGCCTGGTCTTAACAGGGCTGGATCTACTATGTCCGGTCTGTTAGTAGCACCTATCACCACAACACCTTCAAGTTTCTCTATTCCGTCCATCTCTGTTAGGAGCTGGCTTACTACGCGTTCAGTTACCATGGAGTCACCTATACCTGCACCTCTTACTGGAGCTAATGCATCTATCTCGTCCAAGAATATAACACATGGCGCTACTTGCCGAGCCTTTCTGAATACTTCTCTAATGGCTTTTTCGCTTTCACCAACCCATTTGCTGTATATTTCGGGACCTTTAACTGATATGAAGTTTGCTTCACTTTCAGTTGCTACTGCTTTAGCCAACAGTGTTTTACCACAGCCAGGAGGACCATACAGCAAAATACCCTTAGGCGGCTTTATGCCTAGGCGCTTAAATGCATCAGGATATTTTAAAGGCCATTCTACAGCTTCTCTAAGTTCTTGTTTCGCTTCTTTAAGTCCTCCTATGTCACTCCAGCGAACAGAAGCTACTTCAACCTCTATTTCTCTTAAAGCCGTAGGCGTAATTTCCTTGAAAGCATCAAGGAAATCTTTCATAGTTACTTTGAGTTCTTCCAAGACTTCAGCCGGTATTTGTTCTTGTTCTAGGTCTATTTTAGGAAGGATTCTTCTTAGAGCCTTCATTGCTGCTTCTCTGCAGAGAGCTGCTAAGTCTGCTCCTACAAAACCATGAGTTATTTCAGCTAATTTATGTAAGTCTACGTCTTCAGCCAGAGGCATGTTACGAGTATGTACTAGAAGTATCTCATAGCGAGCTCTTCTATCAGGAACTCCTATCTCTATTTCTCTGTCGAATCTTCCGGGTCTTCTTAAGGCAGGGTCAAGAGCATTAGGTCTGTTAGTAGCACCTATCACTATTACGTTTCCTCTAGATTCAAGACCATCCATTAGAGCCAATAGTTGCGCTACTACTCTTTTCTCTACTTCTCCTGTTACTTCTTCTCTCTTAGGTGCAATAGCATCAATCTCGTCAATAAATATGATAGCAGGAGCGTGCTGTTTAGCCTCCTCGAAGATTTCTCTGAGCCTTTGTTCCGACTCTCCGTAGAACTTGCTCATTATCTCGGGGCCATTAATAGCAATAAAATAGGCATCGGTTTCATTTGCTACTGCTTTAGCCAACAGTGTTTTACCACAGCCAGGAGGACCATACAGCAAAATACCCTTAGGCGGCTCAATACCTAACCGCCTGAATAGCTCAGGGTGCTTTAATGGGAGTTCAACTAGCTCTCTAATTCTCTGCTTAGCCTCCTCTAAATCACCGATATCTTCGTATGAGACTCTATGGATTCTTTCAGCTTCGACAGGTTTCTCGAGTATTATTAGGTGAGTATCTTCAGTAATTATAACAACACCCGAAGGCTTGACAGTTACTACACGAAAGATTATTGGTTGGCCTAATAACGGTATTTGTACAAGATCTCCTTCGCATAAAGGATAGTCCATTAGTCTTTTTTTAATAAAATTAACAAAATTACTATCAACGGTAAGAGGAGCTTGAGTAGGAGCAATTTTTACAATGGACGCAGGTCTAACCTTAGCTTTTCGCACTAAGACCTTATCCCCTATGTTCACTCCTGCGTTGCGCCTAATTAGGCTATCCATTCTTATGATATATTTTCCCTGAGATTCGCTGTAATTGGGCCAAGCTATTGCTGCAGTCCGTTTCTTGCCTATAATTTCTATGATATCGCCAGGCTCTATTCCCAATTTAGCCATAGCTTCACTATCAATTCTAACTTTACCTCTACCGGCGTCCCGCTGCCTCGCCTCAAGTACTTTAAGCTGTATTTCAACTTCCTCTTCTTTATTCTTCTTCCCTCTATTATTCGTCATTATTACACCTTAGCTAACAGAAGACTAGAACCCTTATATTGAGAGAAAAACGCGCTATAAATATTTTTATCTCATGAAACCATTCTAGAAAGCCACGCTACTTCTACTTGACTCACTTTATCTAGACCACTAATTGCTTTTTCTATCTCTGCAGTACCTCCTTCAGTTTCTTCAGGCATTACCAGGTGCACCTTGAGTAACTTCAGGCCGAAAGCTACCGGCTCTTCCTCACTTTTAATAACACTCACTCCCTTGGGCAAAACTTTCTTGATATCTTCTAATAACTCTTTTAAGTCAATGCCCACTTCAGAGGGATATACCTTTATTATTAGATAGACCTTACCTCCCATTTTCTCAGCCTATGGTCCCTCAAACCCACATTTAGGACAAACATAAGGTACAGCGTTTTTTCTGCATTTATAGCAACGCCATATTTCTACTTCTCCGCAGTTGGGGCATTTAAAGTGGGTTCCCCTTTCATGTGGCGGTATTGGTTTCTTACACGATGCACATATTGGAAGATTCAGTACCTTGATTCCGCTCATAGTACTAGACCTAGACAACTAGTTCATAAATATACTTTTTGGTATATTCCGCAGAGAAGCCTTCTCAAAATAAAATATTCATGATAAATTCTCCTATTTATAGTCTACTAAATATACTCGATTCGCGTATTCATCTTAGCAAAAATCGAGACTATTCTTTCTAAATCTTCCTTGCTTACAAACAGTCTTCTGCTGTCGTGTCTACTTACCTTTATTACAAGTTCTGAGCTACCATCAGGGAACCAGACGGTGGCTATACTCACTACTTTAGCTGGTGAAAGAAGCTGCTCAACCATACTTTTGATGTCAGGCCCTTTTTCGATTATTCTAATGTTACCTAACTCTCTGCGCAGGAGTCTAGAAATTTCATACCATATGCGCCTTGGGAATCCTCTGGGCGCTTTAACGACTATTATGGTTAACCCTCCAGCTCTAAGAGATTTTACAAACTCTACTTCCTTTAACTCAGGGAATCGTGACTCAAGCTCTATTAGCTTCTTGCATACCGTTATATCCAGCTCTGAATATTCTCCGCTATCTATTTTTTCTTGACATCTGCTACATAAAATACCGCTTTTTAAACAAAATACACAGAAAGGAATTTTCAAGACAACTCACCTCTAGCTAATATTATCTTTATGTTACTTATTGCTCGCAAACCATTTTTTGTCGCTAAATACTCACTCCCTATCGAGACATCTTTTATAATCACGTCACGCATGAAGACATTTCTTACAGTTAAGACCACATCTACTGCCTTCGATATAGCTTTACCTCTAGCTCTTACTTCTACTTCTTTCGCTCCATTATGGAAGAAAGTAAGGCAGGCAAGCACGTATCGCTTAGGTTCCTTCTTTCCGATGATTAGTACTGGTCTCTCCGACATTGCGTTCCCCAAAACAACTATTTGTGAAATCCCTAATTGATTCTAAAAAATATTTCTTACGGTTCTCTCCCGGCACTACATCATGTTTTTCACGAAAAACTTAAAAGCTTACCTTTCGAAAATAATCACGCCCCGGTAGCTCAGCCGGGTAGAGCGGCGCCTTGGTAAGGCCTCTCCCAAAGAGGCGTAGGTCCCGGGTTCGAATCCCGGCCGGGGCTCCTAATTCTTCTCGCCTAATTCTGTTCAATGAAGAAAGATTTTAATACCAGACGAGAGAAAAATAATCACGCCCCGGTAGCTCAGCCGGGTAGAGCGGCGGCCTTGTAAGCCGTTGGTCGCGGGTTCAAATCCCGCCCGGGGCTCCATTTCCCGAAAAGAGATTTCTCTCCGATGTGAGTTCCCGGATGTTGCATGTGTGATGTCGCTTACATGCAACGTGGCTTATATGTGACTCTCTGATAATATTCTCGTATGAAAGAGTCTTGGAGAGACAGAGTAGACTTGGCTAAAATAGACGACGAGACGCGGTACCGGGTACTCGACTACGTTTTAGCGAAAGTAGGGTCGTACAGGGAGCTGGGCTACGACCGGACATACATCTACAGGCTGAAGACACGGAAGCTCAGAGTGTCAGACAGCTTCCTGAAGAGGCTTCTCGACTTCCTCTCCGAAGAAGAGTTCACGAGGCTCGTGGGCTCTGAGAGAAAGCTGGAAGCCCTGGGTATTCTCAAAAACGGGGTTCTAGACTATAGTTTAGTACTGGAGATTTTGAACTATGCGCTCAAAGACAAGTATTTGTTAAATCTTATTGCGAAGTGGTTCTATGAGAATGTAGCCCACCAGATCCCACGCGTGGTCACGGTTAAGAAAGAGCATGTCGAGAAATTCGAGAAAATACTGGCGACTAGGGCCAAGAAAACTAGAGTTGATAGACTGAGGTACCTCTTAAAAGCTTTAGATGATTTAGACTGGGAGCTTACTCCTGAGAAGCTAGAAGAGTATATTCTCGAATTATACGAAGAGTCGCCACATGCAGCTAGACACACTGCCTGTACACTAAAGCTTTTCATTAAAACCGTGCTCAAAGATTCTACTCTCTATAATAGCTTCAAAGTACCGAAGACACCTGAGAAGCTCGTAGCCCGGGCTTTAACACTAGACGATATAGTTGAGGTTGCTTTGGAAATAGAGCATGAGGGGGCTAGAGCATTCTTTATACTGCTCGCTGAAACAGGTCTCAGGCCAAGTGAAGTATACTCTCTCACACTCGGCCAAGTGGATCTAGACAGCAGAACAATAATTATAGGAAAAATATCAGAAACTAAACGCAGCTTCCTAACATTCCTCCACAAAACTACAGCAGACTATCTAAAAGAAGTCTACATGCCTTTCCGAGAAGAATTCATTAAGAAATACGAGCCCTGCGTAAAGAACCTCCCCGACTTCGACTTGGCGGCCTGGAAAACAAAGTTTTTCCCATTTAAGGAATGGGTTTTGAGGAAGGAAATCTATGGGGCTATGGATAAAGTAGGTAGGCGGTTCAGACTATATGACTTGAGGGCATTTTTCTCCGCATACATGACTAAGCGGAAGGTATCCCCCCTAGTTGTAAACATCCTCCAGGGGAGGCTACCTCCCCGCGAATTCAAGATCCTCCAGAGCCGCTACCTGCCCTTCACTGAAGAAGACCTCCGAGAAATATACGAGAGAAACGCGCCCTGCGTATCGAAGTACCTCTGATTAGTTTCGGCGACCACTTTGCCTGCGGGAAGTCTTTGTAGTCGCACTAGCCTTTATAAGTCTCTTTATTACCTTTCTCTTTTCAGTTAAACTTTATTATTTCCTGAGAAAAGGCGAATAGTTTCAGCGAAGTATTCAAAAAAGCCTTAATCTCATCTCTGAATTTTTCTCCTATGCCTTCGCGGTCTGAGCTGCTGGCATTCGCGGCTGGAATCAGGTACGCTCTAGAAGTCGTTGTGAGGAAGGGCTTAGACAGGGGAGAAGAGGAGCTGAGGGAGCTAGTAGAGGCGCTAGAGTACGCGGCCTACCACGCCACACTAGAAGAAATACTGCGTAGCACTCCCTTCGAGAGGGGAGCAGAGGTTAGAGTACAGGTGAAAGGACTGCCTCCGGCGGCTCCTGCGGGAAAGCGGGACTAGGAGTGTTTGTCGCCTAGCCACTCCTGTATCTTCTTCCTTGAGGGCGGTCTGTAGCGGTGCCTGTACACCGACTTGACTACATAGACTAGCTCCCGCTCCGGCAGCGGAGGCCTGTTCTTCTTGTTCCACTTCAGCAGCTCCTCTAGTGTTTCCTCGAAGCCGTAGCCCTTCTTGTACAAGTACGTCGCTATAATGAACGCGGCGTTGTTTCTGCAGCCTTCGCTTACCCCCTTCTCGAGGATATAGCGGACTACTGCGGGGAGCTCGGGAGACCTCACTGTCTCCCGGGGGTTCTTTAGGGCTTCCAGTACTGCTAGGAAACGTTTTGCCCTGTAGTAGTCCTCTAGAAACAACATATACTGCTCTGCTTCCTCTAAGACACTGCGAGGCAGAGAGTTTTTAATGTAGGTTCCTAGACTGAAGCTCTCGGGCAGTATTTCGCTGAAATCGTAGTCTAAGGGCATCACTATTCTGCCGGTCTTCTGGTGGAGAGTATATGGTACTCTAGCTACTCTAGCCCTGTCTTCAACTACCTTCAAGTCAATGTACTTTAATCCGAGCTTCTTTATCCCCAGAACTTTTACGATATACTTGTAGAGCTCAGTGTTCTCCTCTGCTCGGGGCAGCCAGAAGTAGACGTGGTATCCTTTACTCCCGCTGAAAACTAAAAGAGGCTTGCAGTAAGACTGAAGGTGGTCGCAGAGCTTCCTGGCCTCTTCTCTCGCCTTACTGAGGTCTCCGGGCGAATCAATATCGATGAAAACTTTCTCTAAGGCAATTAGCCTGCCTGGAGAAAACGGCTTGCTGAAGCAGTAGTAGTTTACTGACTGGAAGACGGGCCTTTTCTCTGACTCGAGCCTGCTGTATATTTCTCCGAGCTTCTCCTCGGAGACGCTTTTAGCTGGAACGTAGATTCTCTCAGGCCTCCCTAGATCCCTACCCCACCCTAATTCAACGGTCTTCTCCTCGAGGCTCCCTAGAAACCAGTCTAAGAAGAAACGGCTCCTGCTCTCCATGAACTTCTGCAGTGGTCTTCTGCAATGTGTCATTGCAGACTCATTGCAGTTCCCACTCCCTACATCAATTTGATGAAGAGTTTGATGTAGTGGGATCTGCATTGGTCGCCGACCCGAGAACACACACAAATTTTTCTTCAGATTTTTAGTTTTCTTACTATTTATCCCACCAGCTTCAGGTTTTCTGTGTGTGTCTCCGACCCCCCGTGTCATTGCAGATCCCACCTCATCAGTTTCATGTAGGGAGATTTCATCAACTCGGCTTCTGCAATGATATCTGCAATGACACATTGCAGAAGCTGTTTCAGATACTCTGTGCAAATCCTTTTGCTGAAATTATTTCTTATGTTTTCATTATTCATTGTTTTCACCTGTATAAGAGGTTATTGAATGTGTGTTTAGGCTTAGAGAATATTTATAGGGCTTTGATTTAGTATCGACTATAAGTAAGCCTTTTTCAGCTAAATCGTCTAGTAGTTTTTTAGCATACCTGTAGCTAATACTCATTTCTTCTGCGAGCTCTCTAGCGGTGACTGTTTTGAGGCTCTCTACTACTGCCAGGGCCTTGATGTGTTTTTCTGTGAGGTTTTGTGTCTGTATTCTTATCGAGGGGAGAACATATTTTTCGACCAGCTCTAGGTCTTCTCTGGAGGCTACTATGTACTCTACTCCGTTTACGCTTATTTTCTCCCTTGTATGCTGGTGCAGTACTGCATAGGCTTTAATGAAGTTCACTATTTTCTTGAAGTCTCTCCTAGCCCTAACTGTCAGCGGAATTTCTATTCCGTCTAGCAGCTCCTCCGGTATAATAACGTCGTATTTCTTTA
>Ga0180301_10000056_pt1 | contig 72785 bp, 67 predicted proteins | sample GuaBasSediGuay16_FD_121797 | JGI IMG/M metagenome (GOLD analysis project Ga0180301, IMG submission 121797) | Subseafloor sediment microbial communities from Guaymas Basin, Gulf of California, Mexico - Guay16, Core 4569-2, 12-15 cm | ecosystem: Environmental > Aquatic > Marine > Hydrothermal...
AATAGAAATTTTCAATTTTCTTAGATGGAGGATAAGTTTCAATTAGTTACAAACCTAAAGCCTAGGGGAGATCAGCCTCAAGCTGTAAAAAAATTAGTAGAAGGGATAAAGAAAGGCCAGAAATTTCAGACTCTTTTGGGAGTTACGGGTTCAGGTAAAACTTTTACTTTAGCTTGTGTTATTGAAAAGGTTAACAAGCCTGTTTTGGTAATTTCTCATAATAAGACCTTAGCTGCTCAACTGTATTCCGAATTTAAAGAATTTTTCCCCCATAATGCTGTAGAGTATTTTGTGAGTTATTATGACTACTATCAGCCTGAAGCTTATATCCCCGCTACTGATACTTATATAGAAAAAGATGCTTCTATAAACGAAAGGTTAGACAGGTTGAGGCTTTCAGCCACCAGTTCTCTAATGAGCAGAAGAGATGTTATAGTGGTAGCTTCGGTTTCTTGTATTTACAACTTAGGTTCTCCTCAGGATTACCAGGAGTTAATTTTGTTTTTAGAAAAAGGCCAGGTTTTGGAGCAAAAAGCACTCTATAGAAGATTAGTGACTCTTCAATATGAACGCAATGATTTTGAATTTAAAAGAGGGGTTTTCCGGGTAAGGGGAGATGTAGTAGATATTTATCCCACTTACAAAGAGACGGCTTTCAGAATAGAGTTTTTTTCTGATACTATTGAGAATATTTTTGAGATAGACCCTCTTAAGGGTTTAAAAAGCTCTTCTTTGGAAAAATTGAGTCTTTATCCTGCCAAGCATTTTTTAGTCTCTCGGGATAAGATAGAAAAGGCTTTAATTACCATTAAATGGGAATTGGAAGACAGGCTTAAATTTTTCCAAAAACAGGGAAAACTCTTAGAGGCAGAGCGTCTTAAGAGAAGAACCCTTTACGATATGGAGATGCTGAGAGAATGCGGATATTGTCATGGTATTGAGAATTATTCCCGCCATCTTTCGCAAAGAGAGCCGGGTTTGAGACCTTACTGCCTCTTAGATTATTTTCCCCAGGATTATCTAATAATAATTGATGAGTCCCATGTTACTATTCCCCAATTAAGAGGCATGTATAATCAGGATAAGTCACGTAAAGAAACTTTGGTAGAATTTGGGTTTAGGCTCCCTTCTTGCTTAGATAACCGGCCCTTAAAATTTGAAGAATTTTTAAGTCTCTTAAATCAAGTAATATTTGTTTCGGCAACTCCTTCAGAGTTTGAAATAGAGGTTTCTGGAGGAAAAGTAGTAGAACAGATAATAAGGCCAACAGGTTTATTAGACCCAGAAATAGAAGTAAGACCCACCAAGAATCAGATTGACGATTTAATAAAGGAAATTAAACTCAGAGCTAAGAAGTCTCAAAGGGTTTTAGTTACTACTCTTACTAAAAGAATGGCTGAAGATTTAACTCTTTATCTTAGAGACGAAGGGTTAAGGGTGCAATATCTTCATTCAGAAATAGACACTATAGAAAGAGCAAAAATTCTTCAAAGTCTTAGAAAGAAAGAGTTTGACTGTTTAGTGGGGATTAATCTTTTGAGAGAAGGTTTGGATTTACCGGAAGTTTCTTTGGTAGTTATCTTAGATGCTGATAAAGAGGGTTTTTTAAGGTCGGAGACTTCTTTAATTCAGGTTGCCGGAAGAGCAGCCAGAAATATAGAAGGAAAGGTAATTATGTATGCTGATAATATAACTGCTTCAATGAAAAAGGCTATAGAGGAAAGCCAGAGAAGAAGGAAGATTCAGCAAGATTATAACAAAAAACATAATATAACCCCTCAAACTATTAAGAAGGAGATAAGAGAGGGTATTGAGATTTATTCTCAAGCAGAAAAAATAGTAGAAGAAGTAACCGGAGAGAAAGAAGAAGAATTTCAACTGCGCGAACTTATTGAGGAATTGAGAAAACAGATGCTTATTGAAGCAAGAAATTTGAGATTTGAGAGGGCGGCTTTCTTAAGAGATAAGATAAAAGACTTGGAAAAACACATTGGTAAGAGATGAACTGGTTTTTAATTGATATAGGCAATACTAATCTGAGTTTAGGGATAGTTAAAAAAGATAGGTTAAAGTTAGAGGAAAGATTTACGCCTCCCGTATTCTTTAGGAGATTACCTTCTTTAATTAAAAAATACAATCCCCAGAGTGCTTTTATCTGTTCAGTTGTTCCTGTTTTTTCTCTTAAATTAAGGAAGATTTTGAAAAGAAAAGGGTTAAAAGTTTTAGAATGCGGGAAAGAAGTAAATATCCCTATAAAAAATCTTTATAAAAAGCCAGAAGAAGTTGGCCAGGACAGGCTCTTAACTGCTTTTGCAGCTAACTCTCTTTATAAAGGCGTAGGCTGTGTGATAGACCTAGGGACAGCTTTAACAATTGATATTATCTCTAAACGAGGGGAATATTTAGGAGGCTTTATTTTTCCTGGGATAAGACTTTCTTTAAAAAACTTACTTTCTGAGTGTGCTCTCTTGCCTAAAAAACTAAAATTAAATTTTAAGAGAAGTTTTTCTTATGGTCAGAGTACAGCCGAATGTATTTCTTCGGGGATAGTTTTAGGTTACAGTTTTTTAATCTCTAAATTTATAGAATATCTTAAGAAAAGGAGGAGGGCTGATTTTAAGGTGGTACTTACTGGAGGAGATGCTTTTCTTTTAAGGAAGATAGTAGAAGGGGTAGATTATTTTGAGCCGAAACTTTTAATAAAAGGACTTAATATTTTAAGAAAAAAGATAGAAAGAGAAAGAAATATTTAGAAAATTCTTCAAATATACCCAAATTCTCTTAAAAACGCTAAAAATCTCCCAAAAATAACTCTTGATTTTTACATTTTTTTAAGTAAAATAATTAGCACTCCAAACCCGAGACTGCTAAGATTGAATTAAAGAAGCTTAACCCATAAGTTAAAGGAGGTGATAGTATGAAGATTCAACCTTTGGGAGACAGAGTAATAGTTAAACCTTTAGAAGCTGAAGAAAAGACTAAGGGAGGTATAGTTATTCCTGATACTGCCAAAGAGAGGCCTCAAGAAGGAGAAGTAATTGCTGTAGGTCCTGGGAAAAGAGAAGGAGATAAAGTTATCCCTTTAGAGGTTAAAGTAGGCGACAAAGTCTTATACGGGAAGTATTCAGGCACAGAAATAAGGGACAAGGAAGGTCAGGAATATTTAATTTTAAGAGAAGAAGATATATTAGCTAAAGTAGAAAAATAATTTTTGCTTCTAACGAAAGGAGGGGATATGGCTAAACAACTTTTATTTAACGAAGAGGCAAGAAGAAAAGTATTAAGAGGGGTAGAGATACTTTCTAATTCGGTAAAAGTTACCTTGGGTCCTAAGGGGAGAAATGTAGTTATAGAGAAGAAGTTTGGTTCTCCCACCATCACTAAGGATGGGGTAACTGTGGCTAAAGAAATAGAATTAGAAGACCCTTTTGAGAATATTGGCGCTCAGTTAGTCAAAGAAGTAGCTGAAAAGACTTCTGATACCGCTGGTGATGGAACTACCACTGCTACTGTTTTAGCTGAAGTTATTTTCAAAGAGGGCCTTAAGAATGTAGCTGCCGGAGCAAATCCTATGGCTTTAAAGAGAGGAATAGAAAAAGCTGCCCAAACAGTTGTAGATGAACTTAGAAAAATGGCCAAAAAGGTAGCTGATAAAAAAGAGATTGCTCAAGTAGGAACAATTGCTGCTAATTCTGATACTAATATTGGCGAGCTCATTGCTGATGCTATGGAGAAAGTTGGTAAAGACGGAGTTATAACTGTAGAAGAGGCAAAATCTACAGCCACTACTTTAGAAGTAGTAGAGGGTATGCAGTTTGACCAGGGATATCTTTCTCCTTATTTTGTGACTGATACTGAGAAGATGGAAGTAGTATTAGAAGAACCCTACATCCTTATCTACGAGAAAAAGATTTCTAACCTCAAGGATATGCTTCCTTTGTTAGAGAAGATAGCCCGTTCAGGAAAGCCTTTATTAGTAATTGCTGAAGACGTAGAAGGCGAAGCCTTAGCAACTTTGGTAGTAAATAAGATTAGAGGGACTCTTTCTTGCTGTGCAGTGAAGGCTCCTGGTTATGGAGATAGACGTAAAGCTATGCTTGAGGATATAGCTGTTTTAACTGGAGGAAGAGCAATTACTGAAGACTTAGGAATAAAGTTGGAAAATATAGATTTAGATGATTTAGGAAGAGCTAAAAGAGTAAGGGTTGATAAAGAGAACACCACCATTATTGAGGGCGCAGGAAAGACTTCGGATATTCAAGGAAGAATCAAGCAAATAAAGAAACAGATAGAAGAAACTGACTCCGACTATGATAGAGAAAAACTTCAGGAAAGATTAGCTAAACTTGCTGGAGGAGTAGCCGTGATAAATGTAGGAGCAGCCACAGAAACGGAAATGAAAGAAAAGAAAGCCCGGGTTGAAGATGCTCTCCATGCTACGAGAGCTGCTGTGGAAGAGGGAATAATTCCTGGTGGAGGAACTGCTCTAATGAGAGTTTTGCCGGCTTTGGAAAAGTTAAAGTTAGAAGGAGATGAGCAGGTGGGAGTAAATATAGTAAAGAGAGCTCTAGAAGAACCCATTCGCCAGTTAGTAGAGAATGCTGGTTTAGAAGGTTCAATAATTGTAGAGAAGGTGAAAGAAGCAAAAACCAACGTAGGGTTTAATGTAGAGAAGGCAGAATTAACTGATATGTTTTCTGCAGGGATAATAGATCCTGTGAAAGTTACCCGGACTGCCTTAGAAAACGCTTCTTCTATTGCTTCTCTTTTAATTACTACTGAGTGTGTAGTAGTAGAGAAGCCTGAAAAAGAGGAAAAGACTCCTACACCTCCTGCAGGACCTTACGGAGGAGAGTACTAATTACAGCTTAGGAACTAGAAGCTGAAGACTAAACCCCCTCTGAAAAAAGAGGGGGTTTTTATTCTAAGATCTGGGTAATAAAGGTGGATGGTATACACTTTTATAATCCTTACTTTCTCTCAACCTATTTTACCCTCGGGATGAAAGTGAAGGCTTAATACTCCTCTGGAGTGGTCGTAATACTGCGGAGTGGTCGATAGTCCATAGTCGTAGATCGAAGTTGTAATTAAAAAATTGCTTATAAAAAAGACGATAACGAAACCGATAGACGAAGCCGATACTTACCCGAAACCGATGAACGATAAACGATAAACGACAAGCGAAACCTAAAGACGTTGGTGTACACCCTTTTATTTTTAATAGTTCCTTATCAAAGAAAAGAAGAGGTTTATGTGTCTTACTTTTCTCAAATTTAGAGATTTTTCACTTGCCAGAGATTATTTTCTTAGTTAATATATTACATCCAGGACTCTATAAAGAAGGTAAGTCTTAAAGAGAAGATGCCTATCTATATCTATAAAGTTAAAGAGGGCTTAAGAGGGTGTAAATTTTGTAGAGAAGGTTTTGAGATTCTTCAAAGGATTAACGATGCACCTCTAAAGAGATGTCCTGAATGTGGGGAGGAAGTCGTTAGAGTTCTTTCAAATTTTTCAGTAGGTTTTTCTCAGACTACCTTAGATAGAAAAGCCAAAGAGAAGGGTTTCCATAAGTTAAAAAAAGTAGACAAAGGCAAATATGAAAAACTCTATTAGGAAGATTTAATTTCTCCCAACAAGCACCATTAAGAAGTATCCAAAATTATATAAAAACCATTATAAGATTCTCTGAGAATTTTTCTGAGGTTCTCTTTTATAGGTCTATAATAAACTTGGTTTCGTAAAACGGTTTCGGTTGCGGTTACGTATCGTTTAGCGTAGAACGTAAGTCGTAATTAAAAGTTGCCTATAAAGTATACTGCTCCCCGTTAAGCAATTAGTAGATTTTCGTAATAATGAGTGTTAAAATTGTAAAAAGGAGGGGCAGAGGAAACATAAATTATGGAGTCCTAAAACTAAAATTAAAATTATCCTTGAACATCTTATTAGTCAAAGACCTCTTGTAGAGTTATGTAATGAATATGGCTTAAGACAAAGCACCTATCATTACTGGCTACAGGAGTTAGAGAAAAGAGGCCATGTAGTATTTGAATACAAAAAACAGAATAAGAAAGAGCAGAAACTTATTGAAGAAAATAAGAGATTAAAACAAATCATGGGCAATAATTATAAGTTTTATTTCTCCGCTATTTTTATTTTTCGGGAAATTTGTTTTAAAAGACTCTTTGGTTTTGCTGAATCTTTCCTATATAAACAGAATTATTTTTAACTTTTTGACTTTTATTATCATCTTGTGCATTTTTATAAGTAGAGAATTTCTCCTACCTCGTCCTAAAGAAATTTCAAGATTTATTTATCTCTCAATGATTTTTCAATGGTTACTTATTCCTTTGGTTTCCGCTCTTATTGGTTCTCTTCCTGCTTTAGATGCTCAGACACATTTAATGCTGGGAAAATATCTTGAATTTTATTCTACTCCTAAAAGAAGATAATCTGCAACATTTTAGTTTGAAACTGAAATGTTGTAGAAGAAAGGAAAAAACCTTCAATAACTAAACCTTTAGCCCAGAAATCAAATGTTAACAATTTTAATTGCTATAGCAATAAATTTTGTTATATTTTTTCTAAGTATCCTTGTAACTTGACAAAATCTTTTCAGAACAGAATGTCAAGTTACGTAAATTTTTCAATTTTCAATTTTCGATTAAACGAAGCCGATACTTAGCTGAAACCGACAAACGAAACCGATAAACGATAAGACCTATTTTCACCGCCGGGATGAAAGTAGAGGCGTAAAACCGGACATTTTTAAATTGGTTTGACATATTTTAAGATCTGGGTTGAAAAAATATATATTTATGCTAAACTTCTAACTAATATGAAGAGAGTAATTTTAGGGTTGATAAGTTTTTTTTCTTATTTATGGTTTTTTTCCTGGGGGGAGGGTTTATGGGGTTATTCCGAGAGTTTTCTTTTGGCTGAAAACTACCCCTTCAAACCTGGAGAAAAAATAGTGTATAGATTAAACTATAAGGGAGTAAAGATTGGAAGAGCAGAACTTACTTTTCATGGAGAAGAAAAATTCAAAAATAAGGAGGTATTTTTAGTTACTTTCTCTACCCAGAGTTTATATTTTAAAGACTTAGAGAGGATATTTGCTGATAAAGAGAGTTTTTTGCCTTTAAAAGTAGAAAGAAAGATTAGAGGTTTGACTGCTTTTCCTACTACAATAGAGGAAAACTACGACCAGGATAATTTTAAGGTAAGGATTAAAAAGAAGACCTTCTTATTCTCTAAAAATTTTGTTATAAAGAGAGATTGCCCTATCAATAATGCAGTGCTTTTAAGCTATTATTATCGGAAAAAGAAAGAATTTAACCCCGGCGAAGAATTTTTGATTACCCTTCCTACTAAATCTTTTAAATTAATATTTAAAGGCAGGGAAAAAGTCTCTACTCCTTTAGGTGAGTTTTGGGCTTACCTTTTGGAAGCTGACTCTTCTTACTTTAAACTCTGGCTTAGAGAGGGTGAAGAGAGAGTACCTTTAAAGATGGAAGTCCCGGCGTTTATGGGTTATTCCTTGGTTATAGAATCAATAGAGAAAGAGTAAGGTAAATAAAAGGAGGTTTAAAAGATGGCTGAATGGATAGGCAGAGGCAGAAGAGCGCGACGCTGTTATGGTTTTGATGAGATTGCTTTAGTCCCCGGAGAAATTACTGTTAACCCCGAGGAGGTAGATACATCTTGGGAGTTTGCAGGAAGAAAATTCCCTGTGCCCATATTAGCCGCAGCTATGGATGGGGTAGTGGATGTAAAGTTTGCTGTAAAAATGTCAAAATTGGGGGGGATAGCAGTATTGAATTTAGATGGGATTCAAACCCGTTATGAGAATCCTGAAGAAGTCTTGGAAGAAATTGCCCAAGCTACTCCTGAAGAAGCTACTAACTTAATTCAAAAAGTTTATACTGCGCCAGTGAAGAAAAAATTAATTTCTAAACGGGTAGAAGAGATAAAAAAGAAAGGGGGGGTTGCCTGCGTAAGTTGTATTCCTCAAAACGCCCAAACCTTTGCTCCTTTGGCTGAAGAAGCTGGCGCAGATTGTTTTGTAGTTCAGTCTACGGTTATTACTGTAAAACACCTCTCTACCCGCTATAAACCTTTAGACCTTTATAAGTTTTGTAAGCAAAGAAAAATTCCGGTAATTTTAGGTAACTGTGTTAGTTTTGAAGTCTGCCTTCAACTTTTAGATACAGGTTGTTCAGCGGTCTTAGTAGGCGTAGGCCCAGGAGCTGCCTGTACTACCCGGGGAGTATTAGGGATTGGTGTTCCTCAGGTAACTGCTACTGTTGATTGTAGTCAAGCCCGGGATCTTTATTACCAGAAGACTGGCAAGTATATTCCTATAATTACTGATGGGGGTATGCGGACAGGAGGAGACGTTTGTAAGGCTTTTGCTTGTGGAGCCGATAGCGTAATGATTGGTTCTTCTTTAGCTCGAGCCAAGGAAGCCCCAGGTAGAGGTTATCATTGGGGTATGGCTACCTCTCATACTAATTTACCTCGAGGCACAAGAATCAAAGTAGGTACTTCGGGGAGTTTAGAGCAGATTCTTTTTGGTCCGGCGGAGGTAGACGATGGTTCTCAAAATTTAATGGGAGCCTTAGCTACTTCTATGGGTTCTTTGGGGGCAAGAACTTTAAAGGATATGCACTTTGTAGAGATAATAATTGCCCCTTCTATCCAGACTGAAGGAAAGATTTTCCAGGCAGTACAAAGAGTGGGGATGGGAAAGTAAGTGAGTAAATTTTAATTTTCTAACAGGAATTTTTAACAATCTGAAATGTTTAGAAATTTTACCGGTTGGTTGTGAGAGGAGGAAGTTTTATAAATTATTACTATGGTTCACTCAGATTTTGTCCATTTACATGTTCATACTCAATACAGTCTTTTAGACGGAGCTTGTTTGCTTACCAGATTGGTAGAAAAAGCCAAAGAATTTAAGCTCCCAGCTTTAGCTATAACTGACCACGGCAATCTCTTTGGGGCTATAGAATTTTATAATTTGTGTCTGCAAGCAGGGATTAAACCCATAATTGGGGCAGAATGTTATTTAGCTCCTAATTCTCGCTGGAATAAGGATTCTAAAAATAATGGAGAAAATCAATACCACCTTGTCCTTTTAGCTAAAGACCTTTCGGGTTATAAAAATCTTATAAAATTAGTAAGCCGGGGCTATTTAGAAGGCTTCTATTATAAGCCGAGAATAGACAAAGAACTTCTTTCCCAGTATTCGGAGGGTTTAATCTGCCTTTCTTCCTGTCTTAAAGGAGAAATAGCTTCCCTGATTTTAGGTGGAAAGATTTCTTCAGCTTATAAAGTTTGTGACGATTATCTTCAAATATTTGGGAAAGATAATTTTTATTTAGAAATTATGGAAAATGGTTTATCAGAGCAAAAGATAGTTAATGAAAATTTAATAAAGATTTCCAAAGAATTAAAAATTCCTTTAGTAGCCACTAATGACGTCCACTATATTAATAGAGAAGAAGCTTTTGCCCATGAGGTTCTTCTCTGTATTCAGACTCAGACTACTTTAGCTGACCCTAACCGAATGAAGTTTAATAGTGACCAGTTTTACTTAAGAAGACCTGAGGAGATGAAAGCTCTTTTTAAAGATTTATCTTCAGCAATAAAAAACACTTTGGAGATAACTGAGAAATGCAATTTGGTATTAGATTTTTCTCAGACCCACCTTCCTAAATTTCCTTTACCTCCGGGTGTAGACGAAAATACCTTTTTAGAAAGACTCTGTAAAGAAGCTCTTCCCAAAAAATACAAAATGCCTGATTCTAAGATTGAGGAGAGATTACGCTGGGAGTTAGACATTATTAAAAAGACAGGGTTTTCCAGTTATTTCTTAATTATTTGGGATTTAATAAAGTATGCTAAAGAAAAAGGTATACCTGTAGGTCCGGGTAGAGGTTCAGCAGCAGGAAGCGTAGTAAGTTATCTCTTGGGGATTACTGAAATAGACCCTTTAAAGTACAACCTTATTTTTGAGAGATTTCTTAATCCTCAAAGAGTTACTATGCCCGATATAGATATAGATTTTTGTTATGAAAAGAGGCCTTTAGTCTTAGAATATGTAGCCCAGAGATATGGAAAAGACAATGTTGCTCAGATTATTACTTTCGGGACAATGCTTTCCCGGGCAGTGGTGAGGGATGTAGGGAGAGTTATGGGGTTTAGTTATTCTGAAGTGGATAGGATTGCTAAACTTATTCCTCAAGAAAGTGGTATGACTTTAAAGAGGGCTTTAGAAGTTAATTCCGAGCTTAAATCTATCTATCAACGTGATGCTCGAATAAGGCGCTTGATAGATACAGCTTTTCATCTGGAGGGTCTTTCCCGCCATGCTTCAGTACATGCAGCCGGAGTAGTGATTAGTGATAAGCCTCTAACTGAATACCTTCCCTTATTTAAAACTTCGGATAATCAAGTAGTTACTGGCTTTGATATGAAGTCTTTAGAGAAGATAGGCCTTCTCAAGATGGATTTTTTAGGCCTTAAGACTTTAACTGTAATTGAAGAGACTCTCAAGATTATTAAGAGGACTCAGGGTAAAGTCATAGATATTACTTCAATCCCCTTAAACGACCAAAAGACTTTTCGCCTTCTTTCTAAAGGAGAGACTTTAGGAATTTTTCAGGTAGAGAGTTCGGGGATGAGAGAACTTCTTAAGAGATTAAAACCAGAAAAATTCGAAGACTTAATAGCAGTCTTAGCCCTCTACAGACCGGGACCTATTGGCAGTGGGATGGTTGAAGATTTTATTCAGCGAAAACATAAACACAAGCCCATAGACTATTTTCATCCTAAGTTAGAGCCTATTCTTAAAGACACCTACGGTATAATTATATTTCAGGAACAAGTTATGCAGGTAGCTTCAGAACTGGCAGGGTTCAGTTTTTCCGAAGCAGACCTTTTGAGAAGAGCTATGGGCAAGAAAATCCCTGAAGTAATGGAAGAGCAACGAAAGAATTTTGTAGAAGGCTGTAAAAGAAAAGGGGTTTCTGAAGGATTAGCCCATAAGATATTTGACTTAATGGAATATTTTTCACATTATGGTTTTAACAAGAGTCATTCTACCGCCTATGCTCTCATTTCTTACCGGACAGCTTATCTTAAGGCTAATTTTCCTGTAGAGTTTATGACCGCCCTTCTTACTTCGGAAAAGGATAATACTGATAAGCTTGTAGAATATGTTAACGAAGCCAAAAAAATGGGCATAGAGATTTTGCCTCCGGATATAAATGAGAGTTTTGCGGACTTTACCGTAGTAGGAGAAAGAAATATTCGTTTTGGTTTATTAGCTATTAAAAATCTTGGGGCTTCCTCAGCAGAGACTATTATTAAAAATAGGAAAGAATATGGAAAATTTAAAGACCTTTTTGATTTTACTTCCCGCTTAGATTCAAAATCTGCTAACAAGAAAGTTGTAGAGAGTCTTATAAAATGTGGAGCTATGGATAGTTTTGGTAAGAGAGCTTATCTTATGCATATTTTACCTCAAACTTTAGAGTATTCTTCTAAGTTAGCTAAAGAAAAGTCTTCAGGTCAACTTTCTTTATTTGACAGTTCTTTTTTAAGAAAGGCTCCTTCGGTAGATAATCAAACTATTCAAGAGTGGCCCAAGCAACAACTTTTACAGTTTGAGAAAGAACTTTTGGGATTTTATATTACTGGACACCCTCTTAGCAAGTTTCAAAATCTTATGAAAAAAGCAGGAATTATTAAAATTTCTCAGATAGCTGATAATCCCCAGGGAGAAATTGTTACTGCTGGTTTAATTGATAAGGTTAATTTGACCACTACTCGCAAGTCTAAAGAACTTATGGCTATTGTCCGGATAGAAGACGAGGAATCTTTCCTGGAGGTTTTTGTTTTTCCTAAAGTTTTTGAAGAAGTAAAAGGGTATCTTAAGAAAGGCAATATTGTAGCTCTTCGGGGAAGAGCTACAATGAAGGAGGGAGCTTTAAGACTATTAGCCACCCGCATAGCCCCCTTAGAAGGAGTTTATGACTGGATTTCTAGAGTAGACTTGTATATTCAGGAGCCTAGCTCCGAACTGGCCGAGAAGTTGAAAGTTCTTCTTAATTCCTTCTCGGGGAATGTGCCAGTAATATTACATTTTCGCCATCCGGAGATTAGATTTGTAAAGGTAAAAGCAGGCCAGGATTTTTATATTAAACCTCAGCCAGAATTATTCGAGGAATTTTCTTCTCTTTTAGGAGAGGAAAACTATTCTCTGACCTTAATTTAAGGTTTCTAAACTTTCCCTTGACACCAATTTAATTAAGTGATATAAAGCATAACTGCTTAATAGTCAATAAGAAAGGTAAAAAATGAACGATATTTTTGAGCGAGGAAGGGGGAATTCTGATGACTAAGAAGGATATTGTTCTTAAAATCTCTGAGGAGACTGGTTTTAAACAAATAGTAGTTAAGAAAGTAGTCCACAAAGTCTTTGAAGTGATGCTTTCTGCCCTTTATAAAGGAGAGAAGATAGAGATAAGGAATTTTGGGGTGTTTAAGGTAAAGAGAAGAAAACCCCGGGTGGGCAGAAATCCTAAGACTAACCAGCCTGTTCCTGTTCCGGAGAGAAAAACCGTGGTTTTTAAACCCGGTCTAGAAATGAAGCAAAAGATAAGGTAAGTGTTTTTCTTAAATGTCTGGGAGATATAGACCTCCACGGGGGACAAAAGATTTTTTATCGGGAGAGGCTTATACTTCAGTATTTTTAGAAAATAAAGCCCGAGAAATTTTTTATCTTTACGGATACAGAGAAGTTAGGCTTCCCTTAATAGAAAGCAAAGATATTTTTATAAGAAGTTTGGGAGAGAATACAGAGGTAGTAGAAAAACAAATCTTTGAGATTTCTTCACGGGAGAATCTTTGCTTAAGACCGGAAGCCACCGCCCAAATTGTAAGAGCTTATATTGGGCACAGTCTTTATCTCCAGAGGTTAGTTAAGTTATTTTATATAGGTCCGATGTTCAGGGGAGAAAGACCGCAAAAGGGAAGATTTAGACAGTTTCATCACATAGGAGCTGAAGCTATTGGAGAAAAAGACCCCCTTTTAGATACAGAACTCATAGGTTTAGCTGAGAAATTATTAGTCAGTTTTGAGGTAAAAGATTTTTATTTAGAGATAAACAGTTTAGGATGCGAGGAGGACAAAAACAGGTTTAAAAGCCTGCTTAAGAAAAAATTAGCTGATGATAGAGTGAGGAGCTTACTATGTGAGAACTGTCAAAAAAGATTTTTTGCTAATCCTTTAAGAATTCTTGATTGTAAAGAGGCTAATTGCAGAAAAGTAGTTAATTCTTTAGATATCGGTAATAGTTACCTTTGTAAGAGCTGTCTTTCATACTTTGAACAAGTGTGTAGCCTTTTAGATAAAAGAGGAATTTCCTATAAGGTTAATCCTTGGTTGGTGAGAGGATTAGACTATTATACTCAGATTGTTTTTGAGTTTAATTCTGATAATTTAGGTTCCCAGAAAGCTGTAGGTGCCGGAGGAAGGTATGACGGATTGGTTAGAGAATTAGGGGGTCCTGATAAAGCAGGCTGTGGTTTTGCTTTAGGTTTAGAGAGAATTCTTCTCCTTAGAAAGTTGGAAAAATTCTCTTCTTTAAAGGTTTTTATAGCCTATACTTCTTCCGAGCTTAAAAATAAGGCTTTTGAATTATTGGCTAAGTTGAGAGATGAAGGGATAAGTTCCGATATGGGGTTTAAATTCAGTTCTCTTAAATCCCAATTAAGGTATGCTCAGAAATTGGGAGTAGAATTTGTAGTAATTCTGGGAGAGGAAGAGTTAAAAAATAACCAGGTAAGTTTAAGAGATATGAAGGCTTCCTCTCAAGAAAGGTTCAGCTTAGATAGGTTAATAGACTTTTTAAAAGAGGGAAAGAAATGTTGAGGACGCATACTTGTGGAGAATTAACTAAGAAAGATTTAGACAAGGAAGTAATCCTTTGTGGTTGGGTTTCTTCTCGAAGAGACCACGGTAAAATTATTTTCATAGACTTAAGAGATAGGTATGGCCTTACTCAGGTGGTATTTATAAGGTCTTGTTCCCCTAATTCTTATGAAAAGGCTGAGAAGTTGAGAAATGAAGATGTGATAAAGGTAAAAGGGAAAGTTTCAGTAAGGCCTGAAGGGACAGAAAATCCCAAGATATCTACAGGAGAGATAGAGGTATTAGCCGAGGAGTTAGAGATTCTTAATTCTTCTGAGGAGCTTCCCTTTCTAATTGAGGATAATATTGAGGCTTCTGAAGAGATAAGACTTTTATTCAGGTTTTTAGATTTAAGGAGAAAACCCCTTCTTAAAAATCTGGAGCTTCGTCACAAAGTAATTCAAAGTATGAGAACTTATTTGAATAACTTGAATTTCTTAGAAGTAGAGACGCCCTTTCTGACTAAATCCACTCCCGAAGGTGCCCGGGACTTTTTAGTTCCTTCCCGGCTTAATCCTTCTTGCTTTTATGCCCTCCCTCAGTCTCCCCAACTTTTTAAACAGGTTCTTATGGTTTCAGGTTTAGATAGGTATTATCAGATTGTTCGCTGTTTTCGTGATGAAGACCTTCGCAAAGATAGACAACCTGAATTTACTCAGTTAGACTTAGAGATGTCTTTTGTGGAGGAAGAAGATATCTACGAGATTATTGAAGGGCTTTGTTTTTATCTTTTTAAAGAAGTATTAGGGATTGAACTTAAGATACCTTTCCCTAGATTGACTTATAAAGAGGCTTATCAGAGATATTCTAGTGATAAACCTGATTTAAGTACAGATGAACCTTTTAGATTTGTCTGGGTGACTGGTTTTCCTCTTTTTAAATATAACCAGGAGGAAGCTCGCTGGGATTCAGAACACCATCCTTTTACTGCTCCTTTTTCTGAGGATTTAGCTCTATTAGATAAGGACCCCTCTCAGGTGAGAGCCCGTTCTTATGACTTAGTTTTGAACGGCCAGGAAATTGGCAGCGGTTCTATAAGGATACATAACCCCTCTCTTCAAAAGAAGATTTTTGCGATTCTGAATATATCGGAGCAAGCTATGGAAGAAAAGTTTGGGTTTTTAATTAAGGCTTTAAATTACGGAGCGCCTCCTCACGGAGGTTTTGCTTTAGGCTTGGACAGATTCTTAGCTATAATTACTGATTCAGCTTCGATAAGAGAAGTAATAGCTTTTCCTAAAACTCAGAAAGGAGTTTGTCCTTTAACTGGTGCTCCAGCAAAAGTAAGTCTTAGACAATTAAGAGAATTGAATATAAAGGTGATAAGGAGTTAAGAAAAAAAGGAGGTAAGAAATGAGAAGATTAATATTACTCTCTATCTTCTCTCTATTTTCTGTTCTTTTTTCCGGATGTCTGGTGAGGACTTATGTGATAGAGAAGCCACGCACGGATTTAGAAATTACCGGGAATCAAGGTTACTTACAGGGTAGTCCTTCCCAAACTGCCCAGCCTAAAAAAAAGCTCTCCTCTACTCGCAAGATTACAGTTGTAGAAATAGAGTTAGGTGAACATCCTCCTAAGTTAGAAGGCAAAAAGACTCAACAAGAAGAAGCATCTGGGGAAACTGGAGAGAAAGAAAGCTTAGAAGTTGAAGCTGAACCTGAAAGAGTTAGTTCAGAAGACGTTGTCTTAGAAGAGCCTCAAAAGAATTTAGCTTTTAAGGAAGAAGAAATTCCACCTCAGCCTAAGAAAGAGTATATTCTTTATACTGTTAAAAAGGGAGATACTCTTCAGAAGATTTCTTATAAGTTTTATAAGACTACAAAAAAATGGAAAAAGATTTACGAAGTAAATAAAGATATTCTCAAAGGCCCAGATGAAGTTTATCCCGGCCAAATTTTAAAGATACCTCAGAATTAAAAGATGCAGGAATTTGTAAAGATAGAAGACTCTGCTCTCCTAACTTCTTTAATTGGTCCTTACGACAGTAACTTAAAAATTTTAGAGAAGGAATTAGGAATAGAAATTTTTCTGGAGAAGGAGGGACTTTCTTTGAGAGGGAGTCCTAAGTCAGTAAAGAAGGCTAAGACTATTTTAGAGGGTTTGTTAAGTTCAAAAATCCCTTTTACTCCTGAGGCTATATCTTCCTATTCTAGAGGAGGTAATTTTAGAAATAGGGAAGAGGCCATAGAAGTTTCTTCCCCAAAAAGATTTATATATCCTAAAACCAAAACCCAGAAAGAGTATGTTCGGGCTATTAGGAATTATGACCTGGTTTTTTCTATTGGGCCTGCAGGTACAGGTAAAACCTATTTAGCTTGCGCTTTAGCTGTAAATTATTTGTCTAAGGGTAAGGTAGGAAGAATTATCTTAACTCGGCCAGCAATTGAAGCGGGGGAGTCTTTGGGTTTCTTACCCGGAGATATGTATGAAAAGTTAGATCCTTATTTACGGCCTCTTTATGATGCTTTATATGATATGATGGACGCCCAAACTATAGAGGACCATTTAGAGACAGGAGTAATTGAAGTTGCCCCTTTAGCTTATATGCGGGGTAGAACCTTAAACAATGCTTTTATAATATTAGATGAGGCCCAGAATTGTACTCTGGAACAACTCAAGATGTTTTTAACTCGTTTAGGTTTTGATTCCAAGACAGTAATTACCGGAGATATAACTCAGTCGGATTTACCCGGGGGTAAGCCTTCAGGGTTATTGACCAGTATTAAGCTTTTAGAGAAGATAGAGCAGATAAAATTTATTTACTTAACCGATAAAGATGTAGTAAGGTGTGAACTGGTCCAGAGGATAATAAAGGCTTATGAAAAAATTAGGAAAGAATAAGGTTATAGAAATATTGGGAACTGGGATTTTTATCGTAGTAATGACAATTTTACTTTATTGGATAAGTGTAAATATAAGTATTTTGGTAATTGCCTCCTTTTTTCTTTATTATCTGAAAATTTTAAGAAAGAAGACAGAGCCCGCCTTCCTCTCTTTAGCCTTTCTATTCGTTTTAGCTTTAACTGTTTTCTTCTGGCAGAAAGAGTTTGATTTCAGTCCTTATCTTTCAGGGGTGATAACTCTGGCTCTTTTGGTAAATATTCTTTTTAATGATATTGAGTTTTCGTTTGCTTATTTATTCTTTATAAATATTCTCAATACCCTTGTTTTTAACTCTGATTTTAAATTATTTTTAATCTATTTGGTTAGTGGGGCTACAGCAATATTTTTGAGTAGGAATGTAAGAAAAAGATTTGATATAATAAAGGCAGGATTTTTAGCAGGAATAATGGAATTTTTAATGATAATTTCAGCCAACTCGCTTTTTAAATACCCGGAATTAGTAGAATCTTTTAAATTAAGCTTAATTAACGGGATAGCTTCGTCGGTAATAGTGTTGGGGGCGCTTCCTATATTTGAATATTTATTAGGAGTAGTCACCAATATTTCTCTTCTGGAACTTTCAGATTTTAATCATCCTCTTTTACGAAGATTAATTTTAGAAGCTCCGGGAACGTATCAGCATTCTTTGATAGTAGCTAACCTTGCTGAATCAGCAGCTGAAGCCATTGGTGCTAATTCTATTTTAACCCGGGTAGGTGCTTACTATCATGATATAGGTAAGATTTTTAAGGCTGAATATTTCTCTGAAAACCAGATGTTAGCTCAATATAGAGATAAACATAAAAATCTGAGTCCAGCCATGAGCAAACTTATAATAATGAAGCATGTGAAAGAAGGTGTAGAACTTGCGAAAAAATATCATCTGAATAGGAAGATAATAGATTTTATTACCCAGCACCATGGAACAACCCTGGTTTATTATTTTTTTAAGAGAGCTCAACAAACCCCTCTTCAAACTGTTTCTTCTGAAGAAAGTTACCGTTATCCTGGTCCTAAGCCTAAATCTAAAGAAGTTGCTTTAGTACATTTAGCTGATACGGTGGAAGCTACCTCACGAACTTTAGAAGACCCTAACCCTTCTCAAATTAAGGAAATGGTTAGAACAGCTATTTTAGATAAGTTTTTAGATGGCCAGCTTGATGAGACCGACCTTACTTTGAAAGATTTAGAAAGGATAGGAGAAGTATTTACTAGGATTCTCAACGCTATGTTCCACACCCGCATAGATTATTCCAAGCCTTCAGATGAAGATAGCCCTAAAAAACCTTCAAAAAATACTCAAAATAAATAGCTCTTCCTTCAGGAAATTGACTGAAAAAATCTGTAAATTTCTCAATTTAGATAATTCTTGTATTTCTTTTGTTTTTGTTGATAACCGGTTTATGAGAAAGTTAAATAAGAAATATCTGGGTAAAGATTCTCCTACAGATGTTTTAGCCTTTGATTTAAAAGATAACTTTACCCCGCCCCACCAGAAAGCCACAGGTGTAAACCCGCAGATGAAGAAAAAAATCCTGAAAGGTAATACCCAAAAGCCACCCTGCCCTTTCAAGGAAAGGGCAGGGTTAAGCCGTGGGGCAGGGTTTACTTCCTTAAATTTATTAGGAGAGATATTTATTTCTGTGGAGGAAGCTAAGAGGAATTCTAAAATTTTCTCTACGGATATTCACGAGGAACTTCTTCTCTATGTAATCCACGGTTTATTACATTTAATAGGTTTTAAAGATAAAACTGCTTCTCAAAGAATGAGAATGAAAAAAAAAGAGAAAGAAGTCCTCTCTTATATCTTTAAAGAAGAGAAAAAAAATATTTCTTCTCTTTTCAGTTAACCCCTCTTTATCTTTTCTCAAAAAAAATCAGATTTTAGGAGAAAAAATATTGACATATTTTTTAAAATTTGCTAAATTAAAATCAGAAGGTTTTAAAAAAAAGGAGGTGAGAATGGCTAAGAAGAAAGCAGCAAAGAAGAAAACAACAAAAAAGAAAACAGCAAAGAAAAAGAAAAAGTAGATTTGCTTTAAATTAGAGTCTTGAAGTTGTGAGCAACTTAAGATAGGAGTTTTAGAAACAGCTGAGAAATCTTGAAAGCCTGCTCTTTAAAAAGAGCAGGCTTTCCTTATTTTAGAAAATAGATTCCTTTCTTATCAAAAAGAGTTGGGATTTGAAAAAAGAAAATTACTCTATTCTCAGAAAAAGGTTAATATTTATTCTAATATAACTAATTATGGGGCAAGAAGTTAGAAATTTACAGTTTAAGAGACTTTTCCTTCTCGGATTGAAAAAGGTTAATCGTTCTTAAAAGAGAGCACAATTAAAATTTAGTTGACTTTAAAAGCTCTGGTAGTATTTTATAATTTACCCCTTACTGATAGAGAATTCCAGGTTATAAAGCGATAAGATTAGTCTAAGAAATACATCTGAACCTAATAAAAAATTTTCCTTTGTAAAGGTGTAGTAGGAAATTTAAAAAGAATTTCTTAAGACGATGAGTAAGGAAATTATCATTAAAGGAGCAAGAGAGCATAATCTTAAGAATATAGATTTAGTTCTTCCCAGGAATAAGTTTATTGTAATTACTGGACTTTCTGGCTCAGGAAAGTCTTCTTTAGCTTTCGATACTATTTATGCTGAAGGTCAACGCCGATACGTAGAGAGTCTTTCCAGTTATGCCCGACAATTTTTAGAAAAATTAGAAAAGCCTCAAGTTGAGTATATTGAAGGTTTATCTCCAGCTATAGCTATTGAGCAAAGGTCTTCTTCAGGCTCTCTGCGTTCTATTGTAGCTACTCAGACTGAGATTTATGATTATCTCCGTCTTTTATTTGCTAGAATTGGAAAGCCTTACTGTTTTAAGTGTAAGATTCCTATTTCTGCTCAAAGTCCTCAAGAAATTATAAATAGAGTTTTAGAATACCGAGGCTATAAAATTTATATTTTAGCTCCTCTAATTAAAGGCAAAAAAGGTAAATTTAGAGAGTTATTCCAACGTTTAAGAAAAGATGGATTTATAAGGGTAAGGATAGATGGGAAAATTTATAATTTAGAAGAAGATATAGATTTAGCCCGCTATAAAATCCATAACATAGAATTGGTGGTAGATAGGTTGATTCTGAAGCCTGAGGAGAAAGAGAGAATTTCTTCTTCAGTAGAATTAGCCTTAAAAGTAGGCAAGGGAGAAATGATTATATTTAGAGAGGATACTAATAGTGAAGATTTTTTTAGTAGTAAACTTCTTTGTCCTAAGTGTAAGCAGAGTTTCCCTGAACTTGAACCTCGGAGTTTTTCTTTTAATTCTCCTTATGGGGCGTGTCCAGCTTGTAACGGTTTAGGCAGAAAACTGGAATTTGACGTAGACTTAATTGTTCCTGATAAGAGAAAAAGTTTAAGAGAAGGAGCAATCGAGGTCTGGAGAAGAGGCGGGAGGGGTTATATTCTTTATTATCGCAGTCTTTTGAGAGAATTAGCTGAGGAGTTAGATTTTAGTTTAGACACTCCTTTTTATAAACTTCCTAAAAAAATTCAAAAGATTATTCTTTATGGTTCAGATGTGGAAATATGGGGTAAACCTTTTGAGGGAGTTATTCCTCATTTAGAAAGAATATTTGAAACTACTGATAGCGACTATTTAAAAGTTGAGATTTCTAAATTTATGAGCAGAAAACCCTGTGTTGAGTGTGGAGGCTTAAGGCTGAGGAAAGAGAGCTTATCAGTCTATGTAAAAGACAAGACTATTGGAGATATCTTAAGGATGTCTATAGGAGAGGCTGGAGAGTTTTTTGACAATTTAAAGCTTACCTCTCAGGAAGAGGCAATAGCCCATATTCTAATAAAGGAGATAAAGAAGAGATTAAGATTTTGTAAGGAAGTAGGTTTAGATTACCTTACTTTAGATAGGTTAAGTTCTACTCTTTCTGGAGGAGAGGCTCAGAGGATAAGGTTAGCTACTCAGGTAGGTTCAGCTCTTTCGGGGGTTATATATATATTAGATGAACCTACAATAGGTTTGCATCCTCGGGATGTTCAGAGATTAATAGAAATATTTAAAAAATTGAGGGATTTAGATAATAGCATTATTGTAATAGAACACGATGAGAGGGTAATAAAAAATTCCGATTGGATAGTAGACTTAGGTCCAGGAGCAGGTAAAGAAGGAGGTTTTGTAGTTTATAATGGTCCTACCAGCCAAATAGTTGAAGCTGATTCTCTTACTGCCTCTTATCTTAGAGAAGAAAGGACAATACCTCTGCCATTTAAAAGGAGAGATTATAGAAATTCTCCCTTTATTCTTATAAAGGGAGCACGCCAATATAATCTTAAGAATATAAATGTAAAAATACCTTTAAGAACTTTTATTTGTGTGACTGGGGTTTCTGGCTCAGGAAAGTCTACTTTAATAGAAGAAATTCTCTATAAGGGGATGGCTAATTATCTCTATGGTTCTAAACAACCTGTAGGAGCTTGTGATGATATTAAAAATAAAGAACTGATAGATAAGGTAATAGTAGTAGACCAGGCTCCTATTGGCAGGACCCCCCGCTCTAATCCCGCCACTTATACTGGAGTCTTTACCTATATAAGAGAGTTTTTTAGTCAGCTCCCGGAAGCCCGGGCCAGAGGTTTTAAGCCGGGCAGATTTAGTTTTAATGTTAAAGGAGGCAGGTGTGAAGCTTGTCAGGGCGATGGCCTTAAAAAAATAGATATGCATTTTTTACCTTCAGTCTATGTAAAGTGTGAGGTTTGTCAGGGTAAGAGATTCAATGAGCAGACTTTAGAAGTTAAATTTAAGGGTTACTCCATAGCCGATGTATTGGAGATGTCTGTAGATGAAGCTATAAGACTTTTCGAGAATATCCCTCAAATCAGTAATGTCCTTAAGACTCTCCAGGATGTAGGTTTAGGGTATATAGAATTAGGCCAATCTGCTACTACTCTTTCGGGAGGAGAAGCTCAAAGAGTAAAACTCTCCAAATACTTAAGAAAAAAATCTACAGGCAGGACTCTTTATCTTCTTGATGAGCCTACTACCGGACTTCACTTTGAGGACGTAAGAAGACTTTTGGATGTTCTTCAGAGGATAGTGGATAAAGGAAATACTGTAGTAGTAATTGAGCATAATTTAGAAGTTATAAAGTGCGCAGATTATATAATTGATTTAGGTCCTGAAGGAGGAGAAGAAGGAGGTTATTTAGTAGCTTGTGGTTCTCCTGAAGAGGTAGCTAAAGTTAAAACTTCTTATACCGGGCGTTTCTTAAGAGAAAAATTAGAAGAAAAAGTTTTCTAATCTATTTAAAGAAAAGATGAGGTTTATAATTTTTTTCCTGGTTTTTTTAGGGTTAAGTTCTTTTTTTACTCTAGAGAGCTTAGCTGGCCAAGAGGAGGAATTCTACACTGCTGAAAAAGCTTTTTCGGAAAACTTCTATGATGCCGCAATCAGCCTTTTCAATTCTTTTATTAAAAATTATCCTCAAAGCCCCAGAAAGGAGGAAGCAAAATTATTCATAGCTAAGAGTTTTTTTTATAAAAAAGATTTTGAAAAAGCTGAAAAAGTTTTGTTAGAACTTTTAGAAGAAAGCTCTTCAGCTTCCATAAAAAGTTCTGCTCTCTACTGGCTGGGTGAGATAAATTTTCAGGCAAAAAAATATCCTCAAGCTGAGATTTTTTTTGACCGGGTAATTAGAGAGTTTCCTGATTCTCCTCTTTTCTTCTGGGCTAAATATTCTTTGGGTTTTTGTTTTTTAAAAGAAAACAGATTAGGCCTTGCCCAAGAGTTATTCCAGGAGGTATTAGCTAAGTGTAAGGATAGGCAGATAAGAGAGAAGACTTTTCTTTCTTTAAGCAGGATTTATTATCAGAAAAAAGATTTCCCCCATCTTCAGGATTTGTGTCTTTCTTGGCTAAAAGAATACCCTGATACTACCCATAAAGACTACGCCTACTATTACTTAGGAGAAGTAAGCTATTCTTCTAAAGATTATCCTTTAGCTATTAACTATTACCGGAAAGCCTTAGAAAGCTTAAAGGAAGAATCTTTAAGGGATGAGTTATGCCAGAGTTTAGGTTGGTGTTTCTTAGAACAAGACAATTTTCCATCTGCAGAAAGTTATTTTTCTAAGATTACCTCTGAAGAATTAAAGGTTTATTGTCTGGGTTCTTTTTATTATAAGAAAAAGGAATACGATAAAGCTTATGATTTTTTTGATAAACTCGTAAGAAATTATCCCCAAAGTTCTTTCTTAATTAGAGCCTATATAGCCGAAGCTGATTCTCTATATAATTTAGGAAGGATTAACGATGCAGTTTCTCTTTACCGGAGGATATTGGAAGGAAAGGAGAAATTAGACAGCAAAACTTTGGAACAGGTTTATTACAACTTAGGATGGTGTTACCTTAAGCTTTCCGACTACAAAAAGTCAATAGAAACTTTCCAGAAACTTGTGAGTAGTTCTTCTAGTCAGATAGTCAAGATTAGTGCTCGAATAAATATTGCTGATGTTTACCAGCAAGAAGGTAAATTCAAGAAAGCAATAGAATCCTATCAAGAAATTCTTAAGAATTTTCCCGATAATCTTTATTCTGACTATATCCAGTTCCAGATTGGGCTATGTTTGTTGAAAGAGAAAGATTTTGAAGGGAGTATAATTGCTTTGGAAAGCTTAATTAAGAACTTCCCTGATTCTCAATTTAACCCTGAAGCAAAATATTATTTAGCTTTAGCCCAGAATAAGTTAAAGAACTTTGACCTTTCTATTAGGATTTTGGAGAAGCTTTTAGAAGAAAAACTTCCCAAAAGAATTTTGAAAGAAGTTTATCTTTTGCTTGTTGAGAATTATATAGATAAGAAAGAGTATTCTCAGGCTGTTGAGGTTCTTAAAGATATCCCCAAGAAACTTTCCCAAGATTCAGAATTTTTGGAGAAAGTTGAGATTCAGGAGGCTTTCCTTCTTGCTGACCAAGATAAATATTCCTTAGCTAAGAAGAAGTTAGAGAGCTTTCTTAAAAAGCACCCTTCTTCTAAATTTAGAGACCGGGTGCTATTTTACTTAGGCAGTCTCTACCACAAAGAAGAAAATTATCCTAAAGCAGAATTTTATTACCAAACCTTAGTTAAGGATTACCCTCAAAGTAGATACTTAGCTCAGGCCCGTCTTAATCTGGCTCAAATTTTGTTTAGCCAGCAAGAATTTAAAAAGGCTGAACAGGTTCTGAGAGAAAATATTTCTGAGAAAAAAGAAGTTCTTCAAAGTAAACTTCTTCTTATAGAATTTAAAGTTTCTCAGGAAGATTTTGCTTCGGCTCTTAAAATCTGTGATGAGTTAATAGAGGATTATCCTGAATCTAAGAATTTCTTTTATTTCAAAAAAGGAGAAGTTTACCAAGGGAAAGGAGATTATTCCAAAGCTTACCAAAGTTTTTTAAAGGCTAAAAGTTTAGCTCTTAATTCTCCTGAGCTTTATTTCTCCTTGGGCCTCAGTTTAGAGAAGATGGGGCAGTTAGAAGAAGCTATTAAAAACTTCTTTGAGCTGATATACCTTTTTCCTCAAGAGAAAGAAGAGATAGTAAAATCTTACTTGCGAATAGCTAAATTATATGAGAGACTAAATAATATAGAGGAAGCTAAGAAAGCTTACCAGAAAGTAATAGCTCTGGGCGCAGAAGAAGCAAAGTATGCTCAGGAGAGATTGAAAGAGTTGAAAGCTAAGTAGAAGTTATTTTAGGAAAGGAGGTTTAAAAATGTGGGGTTTACTTCTGAAAGGCGGGGCTCTTATGTGGCCAATAGTAATATGTTCTATTTTTTCTTTAGCCATAATAATTGAACGCTTTCTTTATTTTTCGAAAATAAAGATAAATTCTCAAGAAGCTCTATCTAAGATATTAAACCATGTAAAACGGGCAAACTTTAAAGAAGCAATTCAGATTTGTGAAAAGAAAATCACTCCCCTTACTTATATGATTAAAGTGGCTCTTCTTAATTATGACCAACCTAAAGAGTTTATTAAGGAAGCTTTGGAGGAAGTTTCTTTGTATGAGGTGCCTAAATTGGAAAAAAATTTAAATTTTTTGGCTACTATAGCTCATATTTCTCCTCTCTTAGGCCTTTTAGGTACAGTAACCGGGATAATAAGGTGTTTCTATATTATCCAAGAAAAAAGTGCGAGTTTAGGAGCAGTCAATCCTGCTGATTTAGCTGGAGGTATTTGGGAGGCTCTTCTTACCACCGCTTTTGGTTTGGTAGTGGCAATTCCTTCCTTTATAGCTTATAATTATTTTGTAAGTAGAGTAAATTACTCGGTTTTAGAAATGGAGAGGACAGCTTCAGAAATGATATCTCTTTTAACTGAGGCGAAGACCAATGAAGTTTAGAAAATATCTATTGAAGGAAGAGTTTGGGCTTAAGGGTTTAGACATTGCTCCTTTAATAGATATAGTATTTATCCTTATTGTTTTCTTTATGCTGACATCCAGTTTCATAGTTCAACCGGGTATAAAAGTAGAATTACCCCAGACGGTTACTCAGAGTATTCTCCGCTCAGGAAGATTAAATATAATTATTTCTTCTGAAGATGTAGCTTATCTTAATGGGAAAGTGGTAACTAACAAAGAACTGGAAGATTTTTTAAATAAGAATAAGGCTAAGGTAAAGTCGGTGTTTATAAAGGCAGACAAGAATTCTTCGTTAGGAAGGGTAGTGGAAATCTGGGATATATGTAGAAAGGTAGGTCTTTCTTATGTAAATATAGCCACTACCTATGTTAAGGAATAGATTGTTAAAGTTTAGTTTCTTTTCTTTATTTCTTCACTTAGGGCTTTTTTTTCTTATAGTCCCTATATTCTACTATTCTTCTAATTCTGAAGTTAAATCGGTGTTTCTGGGAAGATTTAAAGGGTTGGGGAAAATTTCTGTTCTGGAAAAGAGTTTTTATAATACTGATTTGTTTAGATGGTCTTTAGAAGATTTTCTTGTTAGTTCTCCTTCTAAGTTGTTTACTTACCTGAAAAAGATTAGCAAAGAGTTTGTTATTTTAGAGAAAGAATTGCCTTTCCGGGAAGGAGAAGTTTTCTCTCAGGATAAGAACTTTGCCTCTTTTTACTACATAGAGAGAAACAGGATAGAATTGGGGAGTTTTGAGGAGTTGGTTTCTTCTGGAGTAGACGGCTTTTTAAAGAAAAATTCTTCCCAGAAGATTAAATTAAGTCTTTTGGTATCTCCTCAGGGAAGGGTAGTCTGGATAAAAGGCCTTGATTTTTTAAGCAATTTTCAGTTGGCTTCTCAGTTAGAATATAAACTTAGAAATTTTTTATTTTCGGCAAAAGGAATTTATTATTGGAAAAATATAGAAATTGTGGTAAAATGATAAAAATTGAATTTTCCTGGTTTTTAGCTTTCTATGTAGGGGGGCATTTAGTTTTATTCTTCATCTCTTGGTTGAGAGAGAAAATCTCTGGGGGAGAAGCCCGCTTCAGTATAAGTAAGAAATTTTTAAGGCAATGTAGTATATGTACTTACACTTATTTTTTAAGTCATGATCTTTCTTTGAGTAGATGTCCTTTTTGCGGGAGCTTAAACAAAAAGAGTGAATCGGAAGATTAAAAATGATTACTAAAATAGGTATAGTTGCTGGAGAAATTTGGCATTATTTGGATAAGCATAGAGATGTAAAGCTTTCTGAGCTTTTTTCTAACTTAGAGCATTCCAAGGAGATTATTCTTATGAGTGTAGGCTGGCTGGCTAGAGAAGGCCATATTATTTTAGAAGAGGAAGATTACGACTTTAAAGTCTCTTTAAGGAGATACCCTGAAAGCAGAGTGCACCTCTAAATAAATTTAAGTAAAATATTCTCTAAGGGGGAATAGAAAGGAGATAAGATGAAGGAGGCCATAGCCTTAGTAATTGTATGGGGAATTACTATAGTGATTGCTCTTCTGGCTATAGGAGCAATATACCTTATGGGGAATCAAGCCTTAGTAGCTGAACATAAGATAAGAAGAATTCAAGCTTATTATACAGCAAAGGCAGGAGTTATTCACGCTTTAGAAGAATTAAGAAGAGGTAGGAACCCTGATAATACTTCTATAACTTTAAATAGTATGCAGGCAGATATTACAGTAAATCCTACAAGCCCTTATCTCGGATGTAGCACTGTTTCTGTGACTGTAGATTATTCTCGCTAATTTTTCCCTTTTTATCTTGCCTTAATGTTTCCCCAAGATCAAGATATAGTATATTAGTAAATTTAATACTATATATAAGTTTTTTGATAAAAATTATATCATTTTATACTTGACAAACATAAAATTAAATATTTAAATAAAAAAGTAAGTTAAAGTAAGTTGAGGTAAAATGAAAAGAAAAAAAGTCTCTTCCTTATTGAGCGTGGAGGAATTAGCTGAATATTTAGACCTTAAAAAGCAGACTATATATAATTGGCTGAACAAGGGTAAGATTACCGGATTTAAAATCGGTAAGGTTTGGCGATTTAAGAAGGAAGATATAGATGATTGGCTTAAAGAATGTAGAAAGAGGAAATGAAGAAGAGATTAGGGATATACTTAGATTCACAGGGAATAGCTTTTGCTGAGGCAGAAGGTAAGGATTTGTCTTCGTCAGTATTTCTTTCTTTTTCTTATCTTTTAGAAGAAGGGAAGGACTTTTCTGAACTTAGTTCTACCTTAAAGATAGAGGCCCTTCTTCAAAGGGGGTTGAGAGAACTTAGGACCGAGCTAAAAGAAGCTTATTTAGGATTTAGCGAAAAGGAGTCAATTTTTAGAGTATTAGAGCTTCCTTATATGAATAAGAAGGAATTAAATCTGGCTCTACCCTTGGAAATAGAGAAGTATATGCCTTTCAGGATAGAAGAGATTTTCTGGGATTACCAGGAGAGAAGAGTTTTTCGGGAGAAAAAGATTAAAATTGCTTTTTTGGGAATGAAGAAGACTTTTTTAGAGGAAAACCTTAAAGCGTTTTCTAATGTAGGAGTGAAGGTAAAATCGGTTGACAGCGGTTTTTTTTCTCTAATTGGTTTCCTCATACTCTTGGGAAAAATTCCTAAAAGATACAAAGATTTTGCAGTTTTTTCTTTTACTAGAGAGGAAGGGGAGATAGCTATATTTAGTGAAGGATTTCCTTATTTTTCAAGATATACAAAGATCCCTTTAACTTTAGAAGGTGAGCCTGATGTGAAAAAGATAGGTAAGGATTTAAAGATGACTTTAAGATACTATCAGGGAGAAGTAAAGGGTAAGGAGTTAGAGAAACTTTTTATACTGGGAGAAAGCTCTCTAGTGAATAAGTGTGAGGAGGAATTTCAGGATTTAGGTATTTCTTTAGAGAGTTCACCCTTAGAAGATGTTCTTAAAGATAGGAAAGTTGCTAATCTCTCTGAGTTGAAAGCTTATTCTTTAGCTATTAGAGATTATCGGGCAGAATTTTTAAAGTTTAATATTCTTAAAGAGAGAAGAGAAGTTGTACTGAGAGAAGAAGTATCAGAGGTGTTAGCTTCTAGAGAAGTTCTCTGGAATTTTAAATCGCTATTTTTCCTGTTAATAATTGGAGTTTTTATTGGGGGAGGGATCTTTTTTATTCAAATAAGTAAAGAAAGTTCTAAAGTGGTTGAGGTTAAAAAAATAGAGGAAGAATTAAAAGTTCTTCCTAATTTCAAAGAATTTGGTTCTCTTTCTTTAACTACTCTTAAAGACAAGGAATCCTATCTTAAGAAAATCATAGCTGAATTGAGAGAATATTCAGATATACCTAAGGATAATTCTTCTTTAATTGAGTTATTAGGAAGGAATATAACCGAAGGTATGTGGTTTAAAAGTCTTAATTTGAAAAGAGAAAGAAATCTTAGGGATTTATACTTAGTTTTGCAAGGTTATATATATTTGGGAGATATTCAAAGAGAAAGAAATAGTCTAAATAAATTTATTACTAAGCTTAAAGAATCGGAATTTTTAAAAAGAAGAAAGATGAAGGTAACCCTGAATTCTGTTAGACAGCAGGAATTAGAAGGTTATAAAGTAACAGCGTTTACTATAGGGATTAGATAGAATGGAAAACATTCTTAAGAAATATAAGAATTTTTTTCTAACAGTGGGCACTCTATTTGTGCTGGGGTTTCTTTTAGTTAGACTGTATAGTTTTTACGAGGCAAGGATATCCAATTACGACCGAGACATAAAAGAACTTCGCCAGAAACTAGAACTACTTAAGAGTATATCTTCTTATCAGAGTAGATTTTCCCAGCTTAAAGGTAACTTTTTATCTTCAGATTCTTATACTTTTATTGATTTAGTTAATGACTATGCTCAGAAGGCGGGTTTAGAAGTAGTTTCTATAGAGCCTAAATCTGGAGTTTCCTATCAAAAAGAAGAGATAGTTTCTCCTCTGATTTTAAGATTAACTTTGAAAGGAGGGTTTGATAATCTTCTTAATCTTTTAAGAATAGTTGATAAGGAAAAATTAAAAATAACAGTTTCAAGTTTAAATATAGGTGAAAATATCTCTTTAATAACCTTAGAGATACTGGGGTTGACTTTGAAAGAAGAAGAGTTATGAAAGTCGGTTTTCTCACAGTACTTGTTCTTTTGTTGGTAGTAAGTTTTTCTTTAGCCCGGGACCCCTTTAAAAAGATTTTACCTGAGAAGCCAAAATTTCAGCCAAAAGAATACCCAAAATCTCAGCCAAGAGAATATCTTGAAGAGAGAATTGATTCCCGGTCTTTAGAAAGTTTAAAGATTGAAGGAGTTTTTTGGGATATTCCTACTCCCCAAGTTATAATAAATGGAGAAGTCTACAGAGAGGGAGATGTAATTGCAGAGGCAGGCGCTAAGATAACCGAGATTAAAAAGAATAAGATAACTCTTATTTATAAAGATAGAATGTTTATGTTGTCTCCAGAAAAGGAGGAAATGATACGATAATTGTTCAATAATAGAAGGAAAAGATTAGTTGTTGACAATTAATAATAGGAGGAAGAAAAATGAGAAGAGGATTAGTATTATTTTTAGGAGTGTTTATTCTGTTTTTAGTTTTTCCTTTAAAGGCTAAAAGTTCAGATAATATTTATGGAGACTATTTGATTTCAGGATCTAAGAAAAGAATTTCTATGGATTTAGAAGGAGCAAGTTTAGTAGATGTATTAAAAGTACTTTCTCAGCAGACAGGATTAAATTTCGTCTCTTCAGAAGCAGTGAAAGATAGAAAACTTACTCTCTATTTAGAAAAAGTTCCCTTAAAAGAAGCAATGGATGTTATTTTTAAAGCTAACAATTTAACTTACGAGTTTTATCCTGAGAGTAATATATTCATTGTTAAGGAGATGGGTAAACCTACAATTGAACTTAAAACCAAAGTTTACCAGTTAAAGTATGTTCAACTTAAGACTTCCCGGATGTATAGGGAGATTGATTCAGCTATGAAAAGAGAGGAGGAAATAGAAGAGTCAGAGACTACCTCTGAAACCTCTGAAGAAGAAGAAGGAATCTTAGAGGCAGTAAAAAAAGTTCTTTCTGAATATGGAAGGGCTACTGAAGAACCTCTTACCAATTCTTTGATAATAACCGATGTTCCTTCCCAGTTTCCTATTATTGATAAACTTATAGAGTCTTTAGATGTTCCTGCTCCCCAAGTCTTAATTGAGGTGGAGATATTGGATGTTGACAAAAGTCTTGTAGATAGAATAGGGATTAAGTTTGAAAAGGGGCTGTACGCCAGTTTCAGCGGAGGTTCAAGAACTACTTCTTTCCCTTTTCTTTTTAATTCTACCCCTAGTATTAGAGAAAATATTGGCTATGCAACTTCTAGTGAAGAGGCCCTTTTCCCTAAGTCTGCTGTAAAGTTGGGGATTTTAGACTTTGCTAATTTTAAAACCCTTTTGGAGTTTTATTCTAAGGACCAAAGCACAAAGTATCTGGCCCGGCCTAAGATTCTTACTTTATCCGGGCAAACTGCTGAGATAAAACTTTCTACTGAGGAGGCAGTAAGTGTTCAGAGGACAGAAGACCCTGATACTGGTGAAATTACTTATGAGATAGAGAGGGCAGAAACCGGAACTATCTTAAGAGTTACTCCCCAGGTGAACCCTCAAACTCGAGAAATTACTATGCTTATTGAACCCAAAACAGCTACAGCTGAGGAGAGTGGTTATAGCCTGGAAGGATTTATAGTAAAGGATGTTCATAACCGCCAGACTAAATCTGTGGTGAGGTTGAAGGAATCTCAGACTTTAATGATTGGAGGTTTATTAAGAAATGAGGAGGTTACCATTAAATATAAAGTCCCTCTCTTAGGAGATATCCCTTTATTAGGTGCTCTCTTCAGACATAAGAGTAAGGATTCTACCGAAAGAGAGCTTTTAGTTTTTCTTACTCCCCATATTGTTTCCGATAGTGAGTCTTTTAAGTCTACTAAGAGCCTATTTAGAGAAAGCAGGGAACAAACTAATAGCTGGAGACTTTCAGCAATAGAAGAAGCCTTGGCTAAGTTTGAGTGATTTTCCTGTAGAAAATCTCTATATTTTATGTTATATTTTAGGAAGAGTCAGTTAGCTTGAGGAAGAATCTATGCGCTATAAGAAAATAGGAGAGATTTTAATCTCCGAGGGTGTAATCTTACCTTCTCAGTTAGAAGAAGCTATAAACATTCAAAGAAAAGAAGGAGGAAAATTAGGCGATATTCTCATAAGATTAAATTATCTTTCTGAAGAACAGCTAGTAATAGCTCTGGGTAAACAGTTAGGTATACCCTACGTAACTTCTTCTTCAGAGATATTAAAACCTCAGACAGAACAAAATTTAGAAGAGCTCATCCCCTATGATTTTGCTATTAAAAATATCTGTGTGCCTCTCTCCCGAACGATTTCTTCTTTAACTGTAGCTATGTTTGACCCCACTGATTTAATCCTCTTAGATAATTTGAGAAAGATGGCCGGTTGTGATATAAACCCTATAATTGCTCCCCGGACAGTTATTCTTAAGACAATTGAGGATTTTTACGGAAAGTCAAAAATGCTCAAATCCGCAATAGAAGAGACTTATAAGACTGGATCTTCAGAGGGGATTGAGGTTAAGGAGGTTGGGGAAGAGTTAAGTTTAGATAAATTAGTGGCCAAAGCTGAAGAAGCTCCGGTAATTAAGTTAGTTGATTTAATAATAAGACAAGCGATAGAAGAGAGTGCTTCCGATATTCATATTGAGCCCCAAAGAGATAAGTTAGTTTTAAGATACAGGATTGATGGTGTGTTGTATGAGATCCCCCCTCCTCCTTTGTCTTTACATTTAGCTTTAGTTTCCCGAATAAAAATCCTTTCCCGGATGGATATTGCTGAAAAGCGCCTTCCTCAGGATGGAGGATTTATGGTAAAGATTGGAGGGAGACTAATTGATCTCAGAGTTTCTACTATGCCTACAATCTACGGAGAAAAGGTAGTCTTAAGAATATTAGACAAGAGCAGAGTTCCCTTAGATTTAGCTCAATTAGGATTCTTACCCCAGGAATTAGAAATGATAAAGAAAGGATTATCTTCTTCTTACGGTTTAGTTCTTCTTACCGGGCCTACTGGTTCAGGAAAGACTACCACTTTATATTCCGCTTTAAATCATCTCAAAACTTCTAAGAAAAATATTATGACTGTAGAAGATCCTGTAGAGTACCGTTTAGATGGTGTAAATCAGGTTCAGGTAAGGTCGGATATAGGCTTAACCTTTGCTCAAGCTTTAAGGAGTTTTCTCCGACAGGATCCTGATATAATCCTGGTGGGAGAAGTAAGAGACTTAGAGACTGCTGAAATCTGTATGCGAGCCTCTCTAACTGGACATTTGGTTCTTTCTACTTTACATACCAACGATGCAGCCTCAGCCATAGTAAGGTTAGTAGATATTGGTATTCCTAACTACTTAGTAGCATCTTCTTTGAGACTAATTATTGCCCAGAGACTGGTGAGGAAGCTCTGTCCTTCTTGTAAAGAGGCTTACGAGCCAAAAGCTAGGGAATTTTCGGGAATAAAGATAAATTCTGAGGCTATTTTCCGAGCCAAGGGTTGTGAAAGTTGCAACTTTATTGGATATAAAGGAAGGTCTTTAATAGCTGAGATAATTCTCGTAGATGAGGAGATAAGGGAATTAATCTACAACAAAGCTTCTCTTTTTGAGATATTAGGGGCGGCTAAAACTAAAGGGACTCTTTCTTTGTTAGAGAGTGGGATTAAAAAAGTAGAAGAAGGCACAACTTCTATGGAAGAAGTTTTATCAGTTGCTTTTAAATAGTTAAGACTAAAAATAGATTATGGAGACTTTTTTTTACTTAGCTAAAGATAAAAATTCTAAAACTAGGAGAGGTCGAATTCAGACTTCCTCTCGAGAGGAGGCAATAAAGCTCCTTCAAGCTCAAGATTTGTACATAATATCTCTAAAGAAAATAGAAAAAGTTCAGGAAAGGAAAAGCTATCTTTCTGCCCAACGCTTCTCTCATTCTCGAATCAAACTTGAAGATTTGGCTTTATTTGCCCGGCAGTTAGCTACGCTTTTAGCTTCGGGAGTACCTCTCTTAAGAAGTTTAGAAATAGTTGTTTCTCAGTGTGCGAGTAGAAAATTAGCTGGAGTTCTTTTAAATATGGTTGAGGATATAAGAGGAGGGCTTTCTTTAACTGAGTCGGTAGGTAAATATCCGGCTGTTTTTTCTTCTTTATGGAAAGGTCTCATTGATACTGGCGAAGCTTCAGGAAACCTTTCTCAAGTTTTGGAGAAGTTAGCCGGCTATTTAGAGATGAGAGAGGAGTTTTTAAGAAGGTTGATTTCAGCTATTACTTATCCAGCAGTCCTTCTAGTAGCAGCAACCGGAGCCTTACTTTTCTTTTCCTTAATAATTCTACCTAAATTTCAAGAGATATTCTCTCAGTTTAAGGTTAAGCTTCCTTTCTTGACTCAGTGGATGTTTGATATAGTAACCTTTGTCCGGACTAAGTTTTTCTGGATTTTAGGTGTAATCGTAATTTTGGGAATTGGGTTACGCTTTTTTGTTAAGTCTTCAGGAGGTAGAGAATTTTTGGATAGATTAAAACTTAAACTTCCTTTTCTGAAAGACTTTTTTTACGCCTATTTCTTGGAGAGGTTCAGTTCAACTGCTTATATTCTTTTTGAGAGTGGGGTTACGGTAGTTTATGCCTTAGATGTAATTCAGAAAAGTATAGGTAATAGAGTTCTTGAAGAGACTTTGGGGAAGGTGAAAGAGGCAGTAAAAGCGGGTAAACCTTTGTCTGGGGAATTAGCTAAAGCTGGGATTTTCCCTCCTATGCTTGTGGAGATGACTACAGTAGGAGAAGAAGTAGGTAATTTTCCCGAGATGTTTTCTCGGTTAGCCCGTCATTACCAAACTGCCCTTACTACTAAAGTTGAGCGCTTCACCAGTTTTTTTGAACCAGCAATGATTTTGTTTATGGGTGTAACTATCGGGGTAATTGTTATTTCTTTATTTATGCCTTTGTTTCAGTTAGCTTCAGTAGTAAAATAAACTTGATTTTTCTAAATTTTAATGTTAAACTTTTATGGTAGCTAAAGGGTTTAAGATAGATTATTTAAAAACCTAAAGAGGAGGTGAGAGGATGAAGAGAGGCTTTACTTTGCTTGAACTTATTACTGTAGTTATTATCATTGGCATCTTAGCTACAATTGCTGTTCCTCAGTTTTTTAAGGTAGCTGAGAGAGGAAGGGCAGCCGAGGCAATTAATCTTTTAGGGTCTATACGTTCAGCTCAGTTGAGGTATTGTGCTGAACACGCCAGAGTTACAGACAATTTTAGCGAATTAGATGTAGAAACCACCGGCAATCCCCGCTTTTTTACACTGGCGCCCCTTGGTAATGCTAACCCTAGTAACGATACTCCTGTTGCTCAGGCTACAAGAAATGATGTAAGTAATTTTAATTACGGGAACTATGTATTGCAGATTCAATTTGATGGAGATATTACCTGTTCAGGTGGTAGAGGGAATGTATGTACAATGTTAGGCTACGGTTCCTAGTTGTACTTGGTAATAAGAGTATTTCCTTTTTAAAAGGAGGGGTTAGTTTCTTAAAGAATGAGAAAAGGATTTACTTTAGCTGAAGTTATTATTGTAGTAGTAATTATAGGAATTTTAGCCACCTTAGCTGTCCCCAAATACATCAAGGCTATGGAGAGAACCCGGAATAAAGAAGCAATCTCTATGCTTAAACTTATCCAGCAGGCTGAAAGGATGTACCGCTTGGAAAATAATGCCTATGTAGCCTGTAATAATATTTCTGCTTGTAATAATGCGTTAAGGTTGAATCTTCCTGCCGGAGGGAGTTGGGATTATAGGGTAATAAATGTTAACAACAACTCTAATCCTCCTAGATTTACAGCTAGAGCCCAAAGGAATGGTTCGGATGGCAGGGTGTGGACTATTGACCAGGATGATCAGGAGCCTACATGTAGTGGTGGTGAGTATTGTGAGTGATTCTTTCTCTTTCAATAGAGAACTTTTCTCCAAGCTTTCTAACTTTAACTAATCTTGAGATGAGTAAAAAATCTTTAACCTTTTTAGAAATTTTAGTTTCTGCCCTTATTTTAGCTACTGCTTTAGGAGGGGTTTTAGCTAGTTTTGTTTCAGTAAGGAAAGCCGTCTTGAGGAGTGATAAGAGGCTGGCTGCTTTCAATATAGCTAGAGGAATTTTAGAAGATTTGTATAAAGAGGTAAGAGAGGATACTTGGGATACAGGAAGGTTAAACCCTGGCTATACTGAGAATGGAACTATCCAACTTCCTCCGGAAAATATTACCTATAACTGGGATTATGCAGTTAATCCTGTGGGGGGGCGGGATTACTACCGGCAGGTAATAGTTAATGTCCGGTTTCCTCAAGATTAACCTGAATTATGGATAAGAGGACAATTACCTTAATGGAGCTTATTTTAGCTATAGTTTTATTAGGAGTAATTATTTTGTCAGCTACAGCTATAGATGTAGCTTCCCACTATTTTTTTAAGTCCTCAGACACTAAAACTCAGGTTTTAAACGAAGTAAGTTTTATCTTAGAGCACATCCAGAAAAATGCTTCTTTAGCTCATGGCTGGATAGATAATCCTGCAGTGGCGATAATCTCTAATAGCTTACGTATAAGGGTAGATGACCCCAATAATTCTACCCCCGAGAATTTTGGAGATGATTTGAGTCTTACCTATACTTTTAGTAATACTAATCACCAATTGACTTATAATAATGGCCTAACTACAGAGACTTTGTCTTCACGGATAGTGGATAATCCCGATATAGATAGAGATGGCTTTCCTGAACCTCTATTTTCTCTCAGCTCTTCAGGAACTGAGGTTATTGTAACCCTTACTGCCCGTTATGACCCTTCCGAACCTGTTGACCCCAAGACTAATCCCGAGGTTAGCCTCCAGACTCGGGTATTTTTGGGAGAACACTCCTTTAATTGACTCTAATATTAAAAACTTGCCTGTAAGGGAAAAACTAACTATAATAAAGAAAGTTAGTTATTATGTTATCGAGAGTTTTGGGAGATGAGTATTAAGAGTTTGTATAAAAAGTACCTTTTAAATACTTATACCCGCACAGGCCCTGTCTTTGTTAAAGGTAAAGGGAGTTTTCTCTGGGATAGGAGAGGAAGAAAATTTATAGATTTTTTCCCCGGGTGGGGGGTAAATATCTTAGGCCACTGTCATCCCCGGATAGTTAAGGTTTTATCTTCTCAGGCTAAACGACTTATTCATATCCCTAACAACCTCTATCATAAACAGCAGGCAGAGTTAGCCTCGGAGATTATAAAGAATTCTTTTAAAAAGGGAAAAGTCTTTTTTGCCAATTCGGGAGCTGAAGCAGTAGAGGCAGGTTTAAAGTTAGCTAAAGCTTACGGGAGAAAATACCAAAAGTTGGAAATCATCTGTATGGAGAATTCTTTCCACGGAAGGACTTTAGGAGCTTTGTCCTGCACTGCTCAGGAAAAATACCAGGCTCCTTTCCGACCTTTGCTTCCTCACATTAAAGTAGCCAAGTTTGGAGATTTTGAAGATTTTAAAAGGAAGGTTTCTAAAAAGACTTGTGCGGTGATATTAGAGCCAATTCAGGGAGAAGGAGGAGTTAACTTTGCTTCTAAAGAGTATTTTCTTAAGTTAAGAAGATTTTCTAGGGAGAATAAAATTCTTCTCATATTTGACGAGGTTCAAACTGGGGTGGGAAGGACTGGAAAGTTATTTTGTTATCAGAACTACAGGGTAGAACCTGATTTATTCACTCTTTCTAAGGGTCTGGGAGCAGGTTTCCCTATTTCGGCTTTAGTAGTAAAAGAGAAATATTCAGATATTTTAAAACCGGGCATGCATGCTTCAACTTTTGGAGGAAACCCTTTAGCCTGCAAGGTAGGGTTAGAGGTATTTAGGATTATTAAAAGAGAGAAAATTTTGAAAAATGTCCGAGAGAAAGAAGCTTTCTTGAGAAAAAAACTTAATGCATTTTCTAAAAAATTTGGTATTATAAAGGAAGTAAGAGGGTTAGGTCTCATCTGGGCAATAGAGTTAAAAATAGAAGCAAAGCCAGTTTTTGAGGAGGCTTTCAAAAACAGACTTATTATAAATAGTACCCACAGTACTGTTTTAAGGATTATGCCTGCTTTGAATATTGAAACTCCTGTTTTGAGGAAGGGTTTAGATATTTTAGAAAGAGTTTTAGAGAAGTTTTCTTGATGAAGCACTTTATCTCTTTAACTGATTTAACTCTTAAGGATTTCCGAGAAATTTTTCAATTGACTGAGGAGTTGAGAAATAACCCCCAGAGGTTTAACCAAGTCTTAGGGGGAAAATTTATTGGCCTTTTATTTGAGAAGCCTTCTTTACGGACAAGAGTTTCCTTTGAGGTGGGAATAAATCAATTGGGAGGAAAAGCTATTTATCTATCTTCTCAAGAGGTTCAGTTAGGTAAAAGAGAAAGTATTGGTGATGTGGCTAAGACTTTATCTAAGTATCTGCAGGGAGTAATTTTGAGAACTTTTTCCCATCAAAGTATTTTAGAATTTGCTAAGAATTCTCAAATTTTGGTGATAAACGGCTTAACTGATTTATTGCATCCTGTACAGGTATTGAGCGATTTCTACACAATCTATAAAAGAAAAAAGGACTTAAAAGCTATAAAGATTTGTTTTGTTGGTGATGGCAATAATGTCTGTAATTCCTTAATTTTAGGTTCAGCTAAATTAGGTTTAAATCTCTGGGTGGCTTCTCCTTTAGGTTTTGAGCCGGATAAAGATGTAATTAAGAAGGCTTTACAGATTGTTAAAAAGACCCGGGCTAAAATCAGAATTCTCAATAACCCTGAATTGGCAGTAAAATCTGCGGATGTTTTATATACTGATGTCTGGACTTCTATGGGTAAAGAAGAAGAAAGAACTTGGCGCAGAGAAGTGTTTGAAGAGTTTAGAGTAGATAAAGATTTGTTAAGGTTAGCTAAGAAGAATTGTTTAGTTATGCATTGTCTACCTGCCCAGCGGGGAGAGGAGATAAGTTCTGAAATTTTAGATAGTAAGAATTCTATAGTTTTTGAGCAGGCTGAAAACAGATTGTATGTTCAGAAAGCTCTTTTAGTCTGGCTATTTAGAAGGTAAGTGAAGAATGAAGAAAGTAATTTTAGCTTATTCCGGAGGCTTAGATACTTCCTGCTGTATAAAGTGGTTGAGAGATAAAGGATTTAGAGTTGTTTGTTTCTCAGCAAACTTAGGGAGTGAATATTCTCCTTCTGAGCTTAGAAGGAGAGCTTTAAGAAGTGGAGCAGATAAGATTTATGTAAAAGATTTGAGAAGAGAGTTTGCTTATAAATATATATTGCCTTCTTTGAAAGCCGGGGCAGTATATCAGAAAAAATACCTTTTATCTACTGCTTTGGGAAGGCCGTTGATTGCCAAATATCTGGTAGAAGTAGCCCATAAAGAAAAGGCTCAGTTTGTAGCTCATGGTTGTTCTGCTAAGGGTAATGACCAGGTAAGGTTTGAGATGAGCATAAAGATATTAAACCCCAAGTTAAAGATTATTGCCCCTTTAAGAGAGTGGGGGCTTACTTGCCGGGAGGCTGAGATTGACTATGCCAAGAAGAATAGACTACCCATAAAGGTCAATAAAGATAAGCCCTACAGCATTGATAAGAATCTCTGGGGGGTAAGTATTGAGGCCGGGATATTAGAAGATTTGGGTAATGAACCTCAAGAAAGTGCCTTTATCCTCACTAAGAGTTTAGAGAAAACACCTTCTAAGCCTCAATATATAGAGATTGAGTTTGAAAAAGGCAAACCCCTAAGATTAAATCGTAAAAAACTAGACTTAGTAAGTCTTATTCAAAAACTTAACCAGATAGGAGCTCATCAGGGTATTGGCCGGACTGATTTAATTGAAGACAGGATTGTGGGGATAAAGTCCCGAGAAATTTATGAAGCACCTGCTGGCTGGATTCTTTATACTGCTTTGAGGGAACTGGAGAACTTAGTTTTAGATAGAGAAGTTCTTTATTTTAAAGAATTAGTTTCTTTAACCTACGCCCAGCTAATTTATCGGGGGTTGTGGTTTTCTTCTTTAAGAAGAGCTTTAGATGGATTTATTGAAAAGATTGAGGAAAGAGCAACGGGAAAAATTACTTTAAAGCTTTACAAAGGTAATATAATCATCTCTAAGCGAGAGTCAGAAAATTCTTTGTATAAGAAGGGATTAGCTACTTACGGAGAAAAGGACTTGTTTAATAAAGGCTGGGCTGAAGGGTTCATAAACATTTGGTCTTTGCCCTTCACAGACAGGAGGGTGGAGATATAATGGCTAAGAAACTTTGGGGAGCAAGATTTAAGAAGAAGCCTAATAGAGATTTTTTTGAGTTTCAAAAATCAATCCATTATGATTATAAATTAGCCCAGTATGATATCTACCATTCTCTAATTCATGTGTCTGTTTTAAGAGAGGCAGGCATTCTTAATGAAGAGGAAGAAAAGAGGCTAATTGCTGGCCTTCTTGAGCTTTTAAGGGATATAGCTGATAATAAGTTTAAGCCGGATTTAAATTCTGAAGATATCCATACTGATATTCAAAATAAGATTGAGAAGAAAGTAGGCAAGCTGGCTTATAAATTACACAGCCTGCGTTCCCGTAATGAACAGATAGTTTTTGACGAAAAACTTTATTGCAGTCAGCAAGCAGGTATTTTAGCAAATTTGGTGAGAAAAGTTTTATCTTCTTTAGAATTTTTAACTCAAAAATATGGAGACTCCTATTTTGTAGGTTACACCCATACTCAGAGAGCTCAGGTTTTGTTATTTAGGGAGTATAGTTTAGCTTTTACTTCTATGTTAGAGAGAGATTTAAGGAGATTAGATAATTTTATGAATTCTCTCTGGATTTACATAGGAGCAGGGGCTTTAGCCGGGACAAGCATCCCCAGGAAAGCTTACAATCAAGCTATAAAGAAGGCTTTAACTTTTTTAAAAGGAGTGGGCAGGGGAATAGGGGTAGCCAAGAGCGCTTTAGATAATGTCTCAAGCAGAGACTTTATAATAGAGTTTTTAAATATTTTGGCAATAATCCAGATGCATTTATCAAGATTAGCTTCTGATTTTATTCTTTATTCAACTAAAGAGTTTGACTTTTTGGATTTGCCTCAGGAGTTTTGTACAGGTTCTTCTCTTATGCCTCATAAGAAGAACCCTGACTTTTTAGAATTAGTCAGAGGTTATACCAGTATAATTTATGGAAATTTATTTTCTCTTTTGGCTCTGATGAAGGGCCTTAATCTTTCTTACAACAGGGATATGCAGTTAGATAAACAAGCTCTGTTTTCTTCAGTAGACATAGTTAAAAAAGAACTCCAGCTTATGGCTGAGTTTCTAAAAAAAGTTTCTCTTAAAAAGGAGAGTATTAACAGAGTCTTAGAAGACGAGTATTTATACGCTACAGAATTGGCTGAATTCCTTGTTTATAAAGGAGTTCCTTTTCAGGAAGCTCACCAGATTGTGGGGAGATTAATAAAATATTCTGAAGAAAAAAAGATGAAAATAAGGGATATGTCTGAAAGCCTCCTCAAAAAATTTCATCGAGGGCTTTCTTCAGAGGTTCTTAAAAAAATCTTAAGTCCGGAGTATGCTATCTCAGCGAAAAAATCTACTTCCTCCAAAGCTTCCCCAAGAAATTTAAGAAAAAAGTAATATGTATTATTTTAAGTTTAAAGGTAGAAAACTCTACTGCGAAAGAGTCTGTTTAGAGGAGTTAGCCCAAACTTTTGGTACGCCTTTATATGTGTATAGTTATAAAACTTTTGTGGAGCATTTCTTAAAGATTAAAAAGGCTTTCTCTAAAGTTTCTCCCTTAATCTGTTATTCTGTAAAAGCTAATTCTAACCTTTCTCTGCTTAAAATCCTGGTGGATAAAGGAGCAGGTTTAGATATTGTTTCAGGAGGCGAGCTCTTCCGGGCTAAAAAGATAAATTGTCCTCCCCAGAGAATAGTCTATGCTTCAGTGGGAAAGACGGAAAAAGAGATTAAAGAAGCTATAAATTATGGTATCCTTGCTTTTAATGTGGAATCTTTGGCTGAACTTAAAAGGATAAATAGTTTAGCTGGCAAGTTTAAGAAGAAAGTAGACGTAGCTTTAAGGTTTAACCCCGATATTTCTGCTTACACCCATCGATATATTACTACTGCTAAAAAAGGAACTAAATTTGGGATGGCTTCAGAGGTTATAAGAGAGATTATCTTAAACAGAGGAAATTTTCCTAATTTAAATATAGTGGGTATTCATATTCACATAGGTTCTCAGATTACTAAAGCTGGCCCTTTTATCCGGGCAATTAAGAAAGCAAAAGCTTTAATAGACTATGCTAATAGAAAAGGGCTTTTTCTTAACTATTTTAATATTGGTGGAGGCTTAGGCATAGTTTATCAGAAAGAAAGGCCTCAGACAGCTGAAAGCTTTGCTAAGAAAATTTTACCTTTAGTTAAGGGTTTAAAGTTAAAGTTAATATTAGAGCCAGGAAGATTTATAATGGGTAATGCCGGGGTGTTAATTACCCGAATAATTTATATTAAAGAAACACCTTACAAGAGATTTATAATTATAGATGCGGGAATGAATGATTTAATAAGGCCAGCTCTCTATTCAGCTTATCACCAGATTCTTCCCTTGTCTAAATCTCTGAAGGCAGATTCTTCAGCTAAGTTGAGTGATGTGGTAGGTCCAGTCTGTGAGAGTGCAGATTTTTTGGGGAAAAACAGGGTTTTAAATGTAGAAGAAGGTGACTACTTAGCAGTTTTAGGTGCAGGAGCTTATTCTTTCTCTATGGCTTCCAATTATAATTCCCGCTGTAAGCCAGCAGAAGTCTTGGTTAAAGATAAAAAATTCTATTTAATAAGAAAGAGAGAGACCTATCAAGATTTAATAAGGAAGGAAATTTTATTTGAAAAGTTTTAGCTTTTTTGAAGATAAGGAGCAAAAATTATATGAACAAAGATGTAAATTCTCTGCCTTTTTATAAGCTCCAGGCTTCGGGAAATGATTTTATTCTTATCGATAATCAAAAGTTAACTTTTAAGACTACCCAGTTAAAAAAAATAGCCAGGGTTATTTGTAGGAGAAGATTTGGAGCAGGCGGAGATGGTTTGCTGGTAATTGAACCTTCCTCCAAGAGAGATTTTAAAATGAGGATTTTTAACCCTGACGGCACAGAAGCAGAGATGTGCGGCAACGGTGCGAGGTGTGCTGCTTTATGGGCTGGTTTAGAGCTTAAAACCAAAGATAAAAATTTAAGTTTTGAAACTAAAGCTGGGGTAATTAGAGCTCAAGTTTCAGCTAAAAAAACTTCCGTTCAGGTAAAGATAAAGATGAACACTCCTTCCCGATTAAAGTTAAATATACCAGTTAAAGTTTTAGGGAGAACTATTAAAGTAAACTACATAAATACAGGAGTGCCCCACACAGTTATATTTGTTGAAGGTTTAGATAAGATTGATGTGGAGAGTTTAGGTAGAACTATAAGATTTCACAAAAAATTTAAGCCTGAGGGCACTAACGTTGATTTTGTAGAGGTTTTAGCTAAAGACTATATAAAGATAAGGACTTACGAGAGAGGAGTAGAAGCTGAAACCTTAGCCTGTGGCACAGGGATAGCTGCCGGAGCTATTATTACCAGTTGTCGGTTAGGAGTTAATAGTTGCCAGTTAACAGTTAAAGTCTTAACTAAAAGTGGAGAAGTATTAAAGGTTTATTTAAATAAAAAAGAAGATTGTGTAGAAAATGTCTGGTTAGAAGGGAAAGCCTGCCTTGTGTATAAAGGAGAATTTTTAACTCGGGAGGTAAGAGATGTTTAAAGGAAGTATTCCGGCTTTAGTTACCCCCTTTAATAGAAAGGGAGAAGTTGACGAAGAGCGTTTACGGTTTTTAATCAATTGGCATATAAAGAATAAGACCGACGCTATTTTAGTCTGCGGGACAACTGGGGAGTCAGCTACCTTGTCTTACCCCGAACATAAAGAAGTTGTAAAAATAGCTGTAGAGGAAGCTCGCCGAAGAATTCCTGTTATTGCTGGAGCAGGCTCAAACTCTACTTCCGAAGCCTTGGATTTAGCAAGTTTTGCTAAATCAGTAGGAGCTGAGGCAATCTTAGTAATAACTCCTTACTACAATAAACCCACTCAGGAAGGCCTCTATCAGCATTATAAAATAATAGCCAGGAAGGTAAATATACCTCTGGTTATTTATAATGTTCCTTCGCGCACTGGCATAAACATTCTTCCTGAAACTGTAGCTCGAATTTATAAAGATTGCCCAAATGTTATAGGAATAAAAGAAGCTTCAGGCTCTTTAGACCAGATTACCAGACTTCAGAGTTTAGTAGATAGGAAGTTTGTGCTTTTGTCAGGGTCTGATGAGATAACTCTTCCTATTTTATCAGTAGGAGGGGTAGGGGTGATTTCGGTTTTAGCTAATATTATGCCCCGAGAGACCCATAATTTAGTAGATAGCTTTTTGAGAGGAAATTTAAAAAAAGCCCGGGCTCTTCAGCTTTACCTTTATAAAATAATCAAAATGCTTTTTATTGAGACCAATCCTATTCCGGTAAAGACTGCTTTAGGGTTAATGGGACTTATTGAGCCCTTTCTGAGGCTGCCCCTTTATAGAATGAGTAAAGACAACGAACTTAAATTAAAGGCTGTTTTAAAAGAGTATAAACTTATTAAATAGATAAAGAGATGGTTAAGATAGGCATAAGTGGTTTTTGTGGAAGAATGGGCCAAAGAATTTTTAGCTTAGCTCAAAAAGATAAAGAACTGCAAGTAGTATTTGGTTTAGAAAAGAGCTCTCATCCTGAAGTAGGCAAAAGTAAAGAAGAAGTAGTGATTACCGATGATTTAGCTATTATAGAAAAGTGCGACTCTCTGATTGAATTTACTAACCCTCAGGCTACAGTTGAACATTTACCTTACTTAGTTAAATTTAGAAAGCCAGCTGTTATTGGCACTACTGGCTTAGCCCTTGAAGATGAAGAAAAAATTAAAGAAGCTTCTAAAAGAGTTCCTATTCTCTTTTCACCTAATATGAGTGTAGGGGTTAACCTTTTGTTTGAGCTGGTAAAAAAGACAGCTAAAGTTTTGAGAGATTACCAGGTTCAAATCCAGGAAGCCCATCACATCCACAAAAAAGATGCTCCTTCGGGAACTGCCAAAAAGATTGCTCAGATTATAAATGAGCAAGGATTCAATATAAAGACAGAAGAGGTAAAAGCAATTCGGGAGGACGAAATAGTAGGAGACCACCGAATTATTTTTGAAAGTTCCTTAGATAAAATAGAACTATTTCATTCGGCTAAAACCCGGGATATTTTTGCCCAGGGAGCCCTTTTAGGAGCTAAGTGGATAATAGGCAAGAAACCTGGCCTTTATTCGATGAGAGAAGTTTTGGGGTTATAATTGGAGATGAAAATGAAGTTTGATTTTTCTGATAAGATAAAGAAACTTCCTCCTTATCTTTTTGCTGAGATTGACCGCACTAAACAAAAACTTTGCAATAAAGGTTTAGATTTAATAGACTTAAGTATAGGTGACCCTGATATTTTAGCTCCTAAGGAAGTAATTAAGTCTTTATGCAATTCTGCAAAGTTGAAGGAGAACCAGAAGTATGCTTTAGACCAGGGTAAGTATGAACTACGCAGGGAAATTAAACTCTGGATGAAAAAAAGATTTGGGGTAGATTTATTAGATGAAAATAAAGAAATTCTTCCTTTGATTGGCTCTAAAGAAGGTTTGGTCCATTTTCCTCTGGCTTTTGCTAATCCTTCTGATTACATAATTATTCCTGACCCTGGTTATCCCGGATATTTAGGGGCTGTTATTTTAGCTGGGGCTAAACCCTATAAATTACCTCTTTTAGAGGAGAATAATTTTTTACCGGATTTATCAAGGATTCCTTTAAGAGTAAGAAAGAGGGCAAAGATTATCTATTTAAACTATCCCAATAATCCTACTACTGCTATAGCTCCTAAAGATTTTTTAGAAAAAGCAGTTAAGTTCTGTTCAAAGTACGGGATAATCCTGGTTTATGACAATGCTTATTCGGAGATTTATTTTAAGGAAAAACCTTTAAGTATTTTAGAAATAAAGGGAGCAAAAGAAGTAAGTATTGAATTCCACTCCTTTTCTAAGACCTTTTGCATCACAGGATTCAGGCTGGGTTGGGCTTGTGGGAATAAGGAGTTAATTTCAGGTTTGCTAAAAGTTAAGACCAATATTGATTCCGGAGTATTTTTAGCAGTTCAGGAAGCAGGGGTTGCCGCTCTCAGAGATTGTTCTTATTTTCCTCTTCAATTAAGAAGGATTATTAGAGAAAGAAGAAAACTCCTGATTAAAATTCTTAACTCAGCAGGCTTTAATAAAATATATTCGGAGGCAACTTTTTATCTCTGGGTAAAATTGCCTCCTCAATTTCCTCATTCTCTAAAATTTTGTAAATACTTATTAGAAGAAAAAAATATTGTAGCTACTCCGGGAATTGGGTTTGGTAAGTATGGCGAGGGTTTTGTGAGGTTTGCTTTGACTTTGGATAAGAAATTTTTTGAGAAGATAGATTTAACTGATAAATAAGATATTTTGAGGAAGAAGATTTCTTATATAGGCTTAGGTTCTAACTTAGGAGATAGATTAGCTAATATAAATAAGGCAATAGAATACCTTAGAGAGAATCAAGATATTGCGGTGGAGGAGGTATCTTCAATAATTGAAACAGAGCCCCAGGGAGGACCACCTCAGGGGAAGTTTTTGAACGCAGTGGTAAAAATAAGGACAGCCCTGAAGCCTAAGGAATTACTCAGGGTTTTACAGGGTATAGAGGAAAAGTTAGGAAGAGTCCGTAATATCAAGAATGGGCCCCGCACCATTGATTTAGATATATTGCTTTATGGAGATGAGAAGATAGATGAACCAGATTTAAAAATTCCTCATCCCCGTATGAGGGAAAGAAGTTTTGTACTGAGGCCTCTTTTAGAGATTGAACCTAACATCTTTAAGAGATTGAATTTCCAACTTTTAATCTCTAAAGATTTTTCCTAAGATTATCTTAATTAAAATTTTTATAAATTCTTTAAATTTTTTGTCGGGAAATGGGAATTTATTTTATCAGTGCTGAACTTGATTGAGGTTATTTGCTATAAGAAATTTTTGTTTACTTTTTTCTTAATATAAGTTATTATTATTAACTCAAGGAGGAGGGTATGAAGATATTTATTGATTCTGCCAACTTAGAAGAAATAAAACAAGCAAGTTCTTTAGGGCTATTAGATGGAGTTACTACTAATCCTACTCTTCTTTCCCGTGAAGGCAAAGACCCCATAGCTCAGCTTAAGGAAATTTGTTCTATTGTAGAAGGGCCGGTAAGTGCAGAAGTGGTTGCTCAGGATTCAGAGGGTATGGTTAAGGAAGCAAGGCAATTAGCTAAGTTAGCAGATAATATTGTAATTAAAATTCCTGTAACTAATGAAGGTTTAAGAGCTACTAAGATTTTATCTCAGGAAGGCATAAAAACAAACTTAACTTTATGTTTTTCTCCCCTGCAAGCTCTTTTATCGGCTAAGGCCGGAGCAAATTTTATCTCTCCTTTTGTAGGAAGATTAGACGATATTTCTACAGAAGGTATGAGCCTTGTTTCTGATATAAAACTTATTTATGATAACTACAATATAAAGACTGAAATAATTGTAGCTTCAGTAAGACACCCTATCCATGTTTTAGAAGCAGCCCGCTTAGGTGTTCATATAGCTACCTGTCCTTTTAAAGTAATCCTCCAGTTTCTTAAGCACCCTTTAACTGATATTGGTATTGAAAGATTCCTCTCTGACTGGAAGAAACTCAAAGATACCTTAGGCAGATGAGGTTCTTAGTTTTTCTTTTATTTTGCTTTCTTGCCTTCTCTTTATTTTCTCAGGATAAAATACATCCTCAACTTCCAGTAGTAGTGGATGCTCAGACAGTAAACTATGACCCTGATAAAGGAGTAATTAGGGCTAAGGGAAAAGTAAAGATAACTTATAAAGAGGTAAAAGTTTTTTGTGAGGAAGCAGAAGTAAATACCAATACCAACATAGGAAAGTTGAAGGGAGGAGTTAGGATTGAACATAAAGAAGGAACTATCTATGGAGAAAATATAGTCTATAATTTTGAGAAGAAGACAGCTGAAATTACTGATTTTAGACTTTCTAAAGAGCCTTTCTACGCTTACGGAGAATCAGTAGAAAAGGTTTCTGAGGAGGAGTATCATTTAAATAGAGGTTATGTTACTACTTGCAACCTTCCTGAGCCTCATTACCGGTTTTCCGCTAAAAAAATCTTATTCTACCCTGGAAGAAAGATAGTAGCTAAGAATGTAGTTCTTAAAGTGGGTAAAATCCCTGTGTTTTACATCCCTTATTATCTTCAGCCGGCTAAAGATAAACTCCCTCGAGTTAGCCTGGTGCCTGGTAAAGACAAGGATATGGGGTTCTACATCCTGAGTGCCTGGCGGTATTATTTCAATGAGGCTTTTAAAGGAAGACTCCACCTTGATTATTATCAGAATAAAGGTTTAGGAAGGGGAATAACCCATAAGTATACAACTGATGATTTCGGAGAAGGAATTTTAAAATTATATTATATTGATGATAAAGATAAAGTCTCCTTTGAAGGTTTACCCACAGGATCCGACCGTTACAAAGTTCAATTTAGACATACCTGGAAGATTTCTCCCCGCTTAAATTCAATCTTAGAATTTCATAAGTTTTCAGACATAGACTTTATGAAGGATTATTTCTATAGAGAGTATGAACGAGATTCAAAACCTTTGTCTTACTTACTCTTTAATTATTCTTTAGGAGGGGGTTCATTTTCTTTACTTACTCAGAAGAGAGTAAACAGATTTTGGTCTCAGACTGAGTATCTACCCCGGCTTAGGCTGGATATATTTCGCGCACCTTTAGCTAACAGTAAGTTCTACTTTGAGAGTGATTACTCTTTAGCCAATCTTACTTACAAAGAGGCTTCTCCTTCAGCTGAGGATTCCGACGCAATAAGAGCTGATTTTTATAATCGGCTTACTTATCAGGATAGAATAGCCTGGTTGAGGTTTACTCCTTACGTAGCTTTGAGAGAGACTTATTATTCTAAGAATATCTGGGGCGAGGAGAATATTCTGAGAACTGTGTTTTATGGAGGAGTTGAGCTTTCTACCAAGCTATATAAGCAATTTAACAGCCCCTTAAATTTCTTAGGAATGAGAGCAGAAATAGTAAGACACATAATTACCCCTCTTATAAAATATACCTATATTCATCGACCTACAACTTCTTCAGACCTTCTTATGGATTTTGACAGTATCGACAAGATTGAGGGGAAAAATAAGATAAGTTTTAGTTTAGAAAATAGATTACAAGCAAGATATAAAGAAAAAGTCTGGGATTTACTTTATTTTTCTCCTTCAGTTGATTACTTATTTAACCAAGAAGGAAGAGGTTCTCATTTTTATGAACTTAATTATGATTTAGAATTTAAACCTTTTGATAACTTTTATTTTGAACAAGAACTTAAATACGATTTAGATAAGTCTCAGGTTAAAGAAGCAGACTCTGACTTTGTGTTCCGAACTCTTCTTTCTAAACTTAGCTTAGGTCATAGATATGTGCAGGGAGAGTCTTCTCAGATTACTTATTCTTTTAACTATAAAATATCTCCTCGCTGGGAGTTTTTTAGTTACGGCAGGTATGAAGCTAAGACTGGCGAATGGGAAGAACAGCAGTATTACTTAAGGAGAGACCTTCACTGCTGGTGGGCTGATATTGGGATAGATGTAGATAGAGACCGCGCTCTAACTTTCTGGGTTATTTTCCGGATAAAGGCTTTCCCCAAGATAGGGATAAGTTTCCAGCAGAGTTATCATGGGCCTAAAGAATAAACTTTCATTGGAGAATAAGAAAAATTTTAATATTTGTGTTATAGGCGCCGGACACGTAGGTTTGGTGGTTTCTGCAGGTTTAGCTAAACTCGGGCATAGAGTTGTTTGTGTAGATAACAATCGCAAAAAAATTACTCTCCTTAAAAGGCTTTCTCTTATTTTTTTTGAGCCAGGGTTAGAAAGTCTAGTTAGAGAAGGAGTAAAAAGAGGCAGGTTATATTTTTCTTATAATTTAGCTGAAGCAATAAAAAATTCAGAAGTTATCTTCATTGCTGTAGGTACACCTCCTAAGGAGGATGGGTCTGTAGATTTAACTTCTATTGAGAATGTTTGTCGAGTTATTGCCCAGAATTTAAATTCTTACAAAGTAATTATAGAAAAATCTACTGTTCCTGTGCATACCGGGGAAAAAGTAAAAGAGACTATCTCACGCTATAAGAAAAAGAATGTAACTTTTGATGTAGTTTCTAATCCCGAATTTTTAAGAGAAGGAAAAGCGGTTTACGATTTCTTTAATCCTTCCCGGATAGTTTTAGGAGTAGAATCCCAAAGAGCTGAGAAGATATTGAGGGCTATCTACAAAAGTTTAAAAACTACCATTTTAGTTAGTGATATAAATACAGCTGAACTCATAAAACACGCCTGTAATTCTTTTTTAGCCACTAAACTTTCTTTTATTAATGCTATTTCTCGGATATGCGACTTGGCAGGAGCTGATGTAGAAAGGGTAGCTGAAGGTATGGGGTTAGACCCGCGGATAGGTAGAGATTTTTTAAGGGCAGGAGTAGGGTTTGGAGGATTTTGTCTACCTAAAGATATAGATGCTTTCATTCACATCTCTAAAAAATTGGGTTATGATTTTAGTCTTCTTAAAGAAGTCAAAAAAATAAATCAGGAGCAGAAAAGTTATTTTGTAGAGAAGATAAAAGAATATTTGTGGGTTTTAAAGGATAAAAGAATTGCTGTATTTGGGCTTTCTTTTAAACCAGGAACTGACGATATGAGATTTTCACCTTCAATAGATATTATAGAGTCTTTGGTTAAAGAGAAAGCTCTGCTTTTCCTTTACGACCCTCAGGCAATAGGAGAGGCAAAGAAAGTTTTTTCAGGATTAGCTACTAAGAAGATAAAGTTTTTTAAAGAGCCTTATTCAGCGGTGAAAGAGTGCGACTGTCTTTGTATTTTGACTGAATGGGAAGAATTTAGCAGGCTTAATTTTAAAAAGATAAAGTTTTTAATGAGATATCCTTTGATAGCCGATGGGAGAAATTTTTTAGATAAAGAGAAGTTAGAAAGGTTAGGTTTTAAATATATAGGGATAGGAAGGTAAGTTTATAATCTAAACTGAAGGAGGTGGTTTATATGAAGAAGGTTAGATGGGGAGTAGTTTTCATTACTTTATTTTTCTTACTTTTCTTAACTGTGGCTGGCTATGGATTCTATCTTTTTCAAGGACAGTTAAAACAAATACAAATTCTTAAAGAAAAACTTAAAGTCTTAGATAGAGCTCAGCAATACACCCGAAGACTTTTAGGTTCAGCTAAGACTGAAATTAAAGATTTACAACTTAACCTTGGTTCTTTAAAAGATGAGTTAAAAGAACAGGTTAATATTTTTAATCAGAGGTTGAGCGGGTTTAACGAGAGAATTACTGCTCAAGAAGGTACAACCAAAGATATTGTCTCTAAGCTCAGGGATATTACTTCTAAAGTCTGGTCTTTAGAAGATAAGTTCCACGCCTTAAAGTCAAAAGAAGTTAACTTAGGAGATATTTCAGTAGAGAAAAAATAGTCCTGTAAGTTAAGTAGATGAGGTCTTTTCAGCTTCTGAAGGCTAAGATAGTTTCTTCTCAGGCTAAAGTTGCTGTTGTAGGTTTAGGGTATGTAGGTTTGCCTTTAGCTTTAGCCTTGGCTAAGAGGGGATATTTTACCTGGGGGTTGGATAAGAATTTATCTCGGATTGAGAAACTCAAAAAAGGTGAGCAATACATAGTAGATGTTTCTCCTAAAGAAGTTTTATCCTTGATAAAGGCTAAGAAATTTTTTCCTACTGTTGAAGAGTCAGTATTGGGAGAATCAGATGTAATAATAATTTGTGTACCTACTCCTTTAAGAAAAGTAAAAGTACCGAATATTTCCTATATTATAGAAGCAACTAAGACTATAGGCTGGTATTTAAGAAAGGCTCAGTTAGTTATTTTAGAAAGTACTTCTTTTCCCGGAACTACCCGCGAGGTAGTTTTACCCCTCCTTAAGAAGAGTAAACTCAAAGAAGAAAAAGATTTTTTTCTTTGTTTTTCTCCGGAAAGAGTTAATCCCGCAGATAAAAAACATCCTTTAGAGAAGATTCCTAAAATTGTAGGAGGCCTAACCCCAGCTTCTTCATCTTTAGCTAAGGCTTTATACTCTAAGATAGTAAAAAAAGTAAAAGTGGTCTCATCTCCAGAAGTAGCTGAGACTGCGAAACTTTTAGAAAATACTTTTAGATTGGTAAATATTGCCTTAGTTAATGAATTTCTTATATTTTGCCATAAGTTAGGTATAAGTGTCTGGGAGGTTATTTCTTCAGCTAAGACTAAGCCTTTTGGTTTTATGCCTTTTTATCCTGGTCCGGGTTTAGGAGGACATTGTATTCCTTGTGACCCTCTTTACCTTTCCTGGAAAGCAAAAAAAATTGGTTTTAAGACTAAGATGATAGATTTAGCCTCCTACATAAACCACTTTATGCCTAAGTACGTAGTGAAAAGATTAGAAGAACTCTTCAGACAGAGAAAAGTTCCTTTAAAAAATGCTAAGATTTTAATCTTAGGAGTAACTTACAAAAAGGATGTAAAGGATTTAAGAGAGTCTCCGGCTTTAGATATAATTAAGCTATTGGAAAGGAAGAATTTTAAAATTAGTTATTATGACCCTTTAATTCCTTATTTAAAGATAAATGACATAAATTTAAGAAGAATTTCTCTTAATAAAACTACTCTTAAAGAATATGATTGTTTGCTTTTAGTTACTGACCACAGCGGATTAAACTATAAATTTTTAAGAGAAAACTCTCGATTAATCTTTGATACCAGAAATGTCTATAAGAAAGATTTTGCTAATGTAGAGAGGTTGTGATGTTAAAAAGTTTAAGAGGGAAAAGAGTTTTAGTTACCGGAGGAGCAGGGTTTATTGGTTCTCATATAGTAGATAAACTCCTTAGTTTAGAAGCAGAAGTTGTAGTATTAGATAATTTAGAGACTGGCAAGATAGAAAATATTTCTCATAATTTAAGTAAGATAAGATTTTTCCAAAAAGATTTAAGAGATGAGCAGGCTTTAGAGACAGCCTTAGAGGGAGTAGAATTTATTTCTCATCAGGCAGCTTTAAGGAGTGTGCCTAAGTCGGTAGTAGACCCTTTAGAATATAATGAGGTAAATGTAGGAGGGACTTTAAAGCTTTTTTTAAAGGCTAAAGAAAAAGGGATAAAAAGAATAGTTTATGCTTCTTCCAGTTCTGTTTACGGAGAAAGGTCTGATTTCCCTGAGAAAGAAGAAGATTCTCCCAAGCCCATTTCTCCTTACGCAGTAACTAAACTCTTTGGTGAATATTATGCCTATCTTTTTACTAACCTCTACAATTTAGAAGTGGTTTCTTTAAGGTATTTTAATGTTTTTGGTCCGCGCCAGTCTTTAGAAAGTCAATATGCGGTAGTTGTCCCTAAATTTATAACTTCTATTTTAAAAGGAGAAGTTGTGCCTATTTATGGAGATGGCCAGCAGGAAAGAGATTTTACCTATATAGATAATGTGGTAGAAGCAAATATTTTAGGCTTAGTGAAAGAGGGTATAAAGGGAGAGGTTTTTAATATTGGGGCAGGCAGGCCTTATTCAGTAAACTACCTGTTTAATTCTCTTAAAAAGATAATGGGCAAAGAAGCTGAGTGTGTTTATTTACCTCCCCGAGCAGGAGATGTGAGAAAGACCTGTGCTGATATTTCTAAAGCCAGTAAACTTTTAGGCTGGGAGCCTAAGATAGATTTTCAGGAAGGTTTAAAGAGGACTGTAAATTGGTTTAAAAAAATTTAGAGAATGAATATCTTAGTTACCGGAGGAGCAGGGTTTATTGGTTCTCATTTATGTAGGGTTTTTGTAGAGAGAAAATATTTCGTTATCTGTGTAGATAATTTTATTACTGGTTCAAGGGAAAATATAAGACCTCTTTTAGATAAAGATAATTTTAAGTTGATTGAGCACGATATATCCGAACCTCTTTATTTAGATGAAGATTTAGACTGGGTTTTCCACTTCGCTTCTTTAGCTTCTCCTAAGTATTATCTTAATTATCCTATAAAGACTTTAAAGAGTGGACTCTTAGGGACTTATAATTGTTTAGGAATAGCCAAGGCTAAGAAAGCTAAGTTTTTTCTTGCTTCCACCAGTGAGGTTTATGGAGATCCCCAGATTCATCCCCAGCCTGAGGAGTATAACGGGAATGTAAACATTGTTGGACAGCGGTCCTGTTATGATGAGTCCAAGCGGGCAGCTGAAGCTTTAACTTATGCTTATAAAAGAGTTCATAATCTTTCAGTAAGAGTAGCCCGTATTTTTAATACTTTTGGTCCCAATATGAAAATAGACGACGGAAGAGTAGTTTCTAATTTTATTGTCCAGGCTTTAAAAGGTAAGCCCTTGACAGTTTATGGAGAAGGAAAACAGACCCGCTCTTTTTGCTATATTGACGATTTAATAAGAGGCATCTTAGCACTTACCGAGGCAGATTACCAACAACCTCTTAACCTGGGAAATCCTCAAGAGTTTAAGATAATTAATTTAGCCCAGAAGATAATTTCTCTCACCCGATCTTCTTCTCAAATAAGATTTTTTCCTTTACTTGAAGATGACCCCAAGAGGAGAAAACCCGATATTACTAAAGCTAGAAAAATTTTAGACTGGAAGCCAGAAGTTTCTTTAGAAGAGGGCCTCACTAAAACCATAGCCTACTTTAAAGATAAGCTCGGCTAACTTAGTTAAAGAATTAATATGTTTAAAATTAAACTCCTGGATTTAAAAAGAGAATACTTATTTTTAAGAAAAGAAATAAACACTCAAATTAAAGATAGTATTAGAACTCAGGACTGGGTTTTAGGAAGGAAAGTTGAGGAGTTTGAAGAGAGGGCAGCTAAATATTTAGGCGTTAAGTATACAGTGGGAGTAAATTCAGGCACTGATGCTCTTTTAATTTCTTTGAGGAGTTTAGCTCTTAAGATTAAAAGAAAAGAATTTTTTGAAGAAAAAGATGAGATAATTACTCCTGCTTTTACTTTTTTAGCTACAGCTGAAGCTATTGTCCGGGCAGGGGCAAGCCCCCACTTCGTAGATATTGACCTTTCTACATTCACAATTGACCCTGACCAGATTGAGAAAGCAATTACTAAAAATACTGTAGGGATTTTGCCTGTTCATCTTTACGGATTTTCTTGTGTTATGGAGAGAATTTTGAACCTGGCCCAAAAATACAATCTATTCGTAGTTGAAGATTGTGCTCAGGCTTTGGGGGCAGAGTTTAAAAATAAAAAAGTAGGCAGTTTTGCTGACTTGGGGGCTTTTAGTTTTTTCCCTTCAAAAAATTTAGGAGCCTGGGGAGACGCGGGGTTAATTGCTACTAACAGCAAACACCTGGCTAAAATCTGTAAAGCCTTACGGAATCACGGTCAATTTAAAAAGTACGATGCAGAATTTTTAGGTTATAATTCCCGGTTAGATTCTTTGCAGGCTGCAATTCTCTTAGCTAAGTTTAAATACTTGAATAAATTTAATAGTCTGAGAAAAAGGGTTGCCAGAATTTATGATACTGAACTTTCTAAAATAGAAGAGGTTGAATTTGTGAGAATTAAGAATCAACGGCCAGTTTATCATCTTTATCCAATTAGACTTGCTACTAAGAGGAGTAGAGATAGGCTTTTAGAGTTCCTTAATTCTCAAGGTATACAGGCTAGGATTTATTATCCTAAGCCGATATACAAGATGAAAGCTTATGAGAGTTTTAAAAAATCAATCCTTAATAATACTGAAGAAGCAGTGTCCAAGTCTCTCTGTCTTCCTGTACATCCTTTTCTTAAAGAAGAAGAAGTCTTCTATGTGGTAGGCAAGATTAAGGAATTCTTTTTTAAAAAATGAAAAAAACAGCCTTAATTACTGGCTCCTGTGGTTTAGTGGGTTCAGAGTGTGTAAGATTTTTTTCTAAAAAAGGATTTAGAGTAATTGGGATAGATAATGACCTCCGCCGGTTTTTCTTTGGAGATTCTGCTTCGGTAAAGGAGAATAAACTTAAACTTATTGAGGAAGCTAAAGATTACCTCCATTTTGACTTAGATATAAGAAATAAAGATAATTTAAAGAAACTGTTTGAGGAATATAAGTTTGATTTAATAGTTCATACAGCTTCTCAACCTTCCCACGATTGGGCTAAAGACTATCCTTTGATAGATTTTGAGGTAAATACCTACGCTACTTTAAATATTTTAGAAAACTTTAGGGAATATTCTCCCCGGGGGGTATTTATTTTTACTTCTACTAATAAAGTTTATGGAGACCGAGTAAATGGTTTTTCTTTTTTAGAATTAGATAAAAGATATGATTTATCTGCAAATGACCCTTATTATCAGGGTATAGATGAAAATTTTTCTATTGATAGTACTCTTCACAGTATATTTGGTGCGGATAAACTCTGTGCAGACATTTTAGTTCAAGAGTATGGCCGGTATTTTGGTTTAAAGACAGGAGTTTTCAGACTGGGTTGTATTAGTGGACCTTATCATAAACCTGCCGAACTTCATGGATTCTTATCTTATTTAGTTAAATGTGCGGTTTACAATAAAGAGTATACAATTTATGGCTACAAAGGTAAACAGGTAAGAGATAATATTCATTCTTATGATTTAGTAACTGCTTTTTATTATTTTTACCTTAATCCTAAGTATGGCGAAGTTTATAATCTGGGAGGAGGAAGGCATTCTAATATTTCTATATTAGAAGCAATTGAACTGGTAGAAAAAATTACTAAGAAAAAGTTCAGATTTTGCTATCTAGACTCTCCCCGGAAAGGAGACCATATTTGGTGGATAACTGACAATTCTAAGTTTAGGAAAGATTACCCCTCGTTTAATCTCAGCTATAAAGTAGAGAGGATTTTGGAAGAGATATACCAAAGTTATAAAACATAAAAAGACTATCTTTTGCTATCTCATTTTCCCTTGAAAATATTAGGCTTTTTGAGAAGACTCTTTAGAGGTTAGAGAGAAGGGTTTTATAAAAAGGCTTTATTTAACCTTTTTATTTGACAAAAGAGGACCTGTTTGTTATTATTTTATAAATCTTATGAAAGCTCTAAAGAATTTAAGAGAGCGTTTCTTAAATCTCTTCAGTCTCTTTTCTAATGATATTGGTATAGATTTAGGCACAGCTACCACCTTAGTCTATGCTCGGGGAGAAGGTATTGTTTTGTGCGAACCTTCAGTAGTAGCTATCCAAAAAGGAACTAATAATGTTTTAGCAGTAGGCGAAGAAGCAAAGAGGATGTTAGGAAAAACTCCGGGAAGTATAATTGCTATGCGGCCTCTAAAAGATGGAGTAATTGCTGATTTTGAAATTACCGAAAAGATGCTCAGGTATTTTATAAAGAAAGTCCAGGTTAAGAGATTCGGTAAGTTCAGCCCCCGTATGGTTATTTCTGTTCCTTCGGGGATTACCGAAGTGGAAAGGCGAGCAGTTAAAGATTCAGCTTACCGGGCCGGAGCAAGAGAAGTGTTTCTGATAGAAGAACCGATTGCTGCAGCTATTGGGGTAGGTCTTCCTATTGAAGAGCCTCAGGGAAATATGGTTATTGATATTGGAGGAGGCACTACTGAGATAGCAGTGATTTCTTTAGCAGGGATAGTATTTGCCCGTTGTATTCGGATAGGCGGGGATGAAATGGATGAAGCTATTATTGAGTATATGAAAAAAAGTTACAATTTAATGATTGGAGAAAGGACTGCTGAAGAAATAAAAATTAAGATAGGTTCAGCTTATCCTTTAGAGGAAGAGCTTACTATAGAGGTGAGAGGAAGAGATTTGATAACTGGATTACCCAAGTTAGTTAAGGTTAATTCTGAAGAGATAAGACAGGCTTTAGACTCACCAATAAGAGAGGTAATAGAAGCTACCAAGTTGACTTTAGAGAGAACCCCTCCGGAGCTTTCTGCAGACTTGATTGAGAGGGGGATAGTTATGTGTGGAGGAGGTTCTCTTCTTAAAGGTTTAGATAAACTTATAGCTGAAGAGACCGGTTTACCAGTATTAATCGCTGATGACCCTCTCACTGCAGTCGCCTTGGGAGCAGGAAAAGTCTTAGAAGAGATAAAATACATAAAGAAGATCTCTCTTGCTTCGTCTTCCTAAATTTCCAAAAATATACTCTCTAGGTCTTTATTTAGTCTGCGGGCTTTTCCTAATCTTTTCTCTTAACTTTCTTTTGAAAGGGCTAGTTAAAAATTTATCCTATTTTAAAAAATTAAGGACAAACCAAGAATTAATTAAAGAGAACTTAGAGCTTAAAAAAGAGGTTTTTAAGTTAAAGAGTTTTCTTTCTTCTCAGGAAGAATTAATTCAAGAAAACGAGAGATTAAAAAAAATGTTAAAGCTTAAAAATAGATATAAAGAAGTACTCATCCCAGTCCAGATAATAGGCAAGAGCCCTTTTTCCTGGCAGAGAACTTTTTTATTAGACAAAGGTAAAGATTTTCGAATTAAAGAGAATGATTTGGTAGTAGATTTTGCTGCTAATCTGGTAGGAAAGATAGAGAGGGTGGAAGATTCTGCTTCTTGGGTAAGACTTTTAACCGATCCCGAATTTAAGATTATAGTAAATTGTAAGGGTTTAAATGTTCTTTTGAGAGGGGCTCTCTATGAAGGAGCAAAGTTAGAATATGTCCCTTACGATTTTGAGATAAGAGTTAAAGACCCCATTAATATTCCTGTTTCTTCGGGGAGGTCTTTAGAGATTAAGGTAGGAGAAGTATCTTCAGTAAGGAGTGAGACTTCTTCTCTTACCAAAGATGTTTTTGTAAAACCCTATTTAGATTTTGCTAATTTAAAAGAAGTATTCATCTTGAAAAGAGAAGAAGATGTTGTCTCAGAAGGAAATTAAATTATTAGGAGTTCTTTTTTTTCTCTATATCTTTCAATATCTTGACCTTCCTCAGTTTTGGGAAATAGATTTTTTTCTCTTAGGAGTTTTATCTATAGCTTACTTTTTAGATTATTATCTTTTTCTTTCAGCAGTTAGTTTGACCTTATTGTTAAATTACTTTTTTACTAAGGATTTTTTTCTTTTTTTGGGATTAATCTATTTAGTTTTCCCCTTAATAGTTAAAAAACTTTCTTCTGTTTTTAACCTGTCTTTTTTGAAACACTTAGTTTTGGTATCTGTTTTTTTTCTTTTTTATGTAAGTATTCAAATTCTTTTTTTTAAGGTATTCAGTTTTAAAAACTTTCTTTACATTCTCTTAAAAAACTTGACAGCTTTATTATTAATAGGTCTTATATTAGAGTATGGTTTTGTTTTTAAAAAGAGTTAAAATAATAGGTTTTTCTCTCATCGTAGGGGGCCTGATTTATTACCAACTTATAAAAGGAGATTATTTTTTTAATAAGTCTACTTCTAATTATATAAGGCTTATCCCTCAGCCAGCTCTGCGAGGTTTAATCTTGGATAGAAAGGGTAAAGTCTTAGTTAAAAATAGTTTAGAGTTTGAAGTTTGTGTATTTTTAAAGAAGCCCGATGTTAATCTCTTAGAGAAACTAGGAAGATTATTGGGGACCAGCTCTGAAGTTTTAGAAAAGAACTTTAAGAGGAATTTTATAGCTTCTTTTATTCCTACTCCTGTATTTCAGACTGCTGACCGAGAGAGGATATTAAAGTTAGAAGAGAAAAACCTTCCTCAGGTTTCAATAAGGCTTAATCCCAAAAGGTATGTAAAACCCTCTTACAGTATCTCTCATATAGTGGGTTTTGTTAGAAAAATCTCTAAAAAAGATATATTTCTTAAGAAATATGGTTATGACTTTAGAGAGGAGATAGGTTACGCTGGTTTAGAATTATTTTATGATAATTACCTGAGAGGAAAGCCCGGAGGCCTTCAAATAGAAATAGATGCCCGGGGAAGGATTAACCGTATTTTAGGTAAGAAAAAGCCTACTTCCGGTAAGACCCTTTCTTTAAGTCTGGATATTGATATTCAGAATATAGCTTACCAGTCTTTAAAGGGTTTTAGGGGTTCTTTGGTGTTAATGGAGTCTTCTTCAGGTAAGATATTAGCTATGGCCAGCAGACCTTCTTTTAATGTAAACTTATTTCGAGAAAGCAGAGATTATTTTAATAGGATTACTAAGAGTAGAGACAGGGTTTTAATTAACCGGGCAATTCAGGGGGTTTATCCTCTGGGTTCGGTATTTAAGACCGTCGTAGGTTTAGCTGGTTTAGAAGAGAGAAAAATTTCTAAGAATAGTAAATTTTTATGTGAAGGAGTTTTTAAGTTTAAGGATAGAGAATTTAAGTGTTGGACCTCTCACGGTTGGCAAGATATTGTGGGAGGGTTTCTTCATTCCTGTAATATATTTTTCTATAATACCGGTTTAAGGTTAGGCTCTAAGATTATTGAAAAGTACGCTTATTTATTAGGTTTGGGAAGACCTACGGGTATAGACCTTCCTTTTGAGAAAGAAGGGTTTGTACCTTCTCCTGAAAAGATAAAGAGATTAGGTAAACAGTGGTATCCTGGAGATACTCTCAATCTTTCTATTGGACAAGGTTATTTATTAGCTACCCCTCTTCAGGTAGCAGTAGTTTTAAATTTTTTTGCCAGCCGGGGTTGGTTAATTCAGCCTTATCTAGTAGAAAAAATTGGGGATTTAAATATCTCTTTAAAGAAGAGAGAGTTTCTGGGGCTGAATTTAGCTAACATTGAACTTATCAATAAAGGTTTAAGGGAGGCAGTAAGAAACAAGGAAGGTACAGCCCACATTTTAGAAGATTTAAATTTAGAAATTGCTGGGAAAACCGGCACTGCTCAAGTAAGAGGAAGGAAGTCTCATGCTTGGTTTGCCGGTTTTTTCCCTTATAAAGAGCCTAAATATGTGATAGTAGTAATTTTAGAAAATGCTGGTTCAAGTACAAATGCCTGCAAAGTTGCTTATAATTTTTTATCTCAGCTTAAAGAGAAAAAGCTTCTTTAACTATGTTCAGGAAGAACTACCAGATAATATTAATAGTATTAGCACTTAACTTTATGGGGCTTATCTCTTTATATAGTAGCCTCCATCAGGGAGGAGAATTTACCGGGAGAGTTATTTTCTTAAAACAGATTCTCTGGATAGTCTTAGGATGGGTGCTGGCAATTTTTATTTCTTTTATAAATTACCGGGTTTTTTTTGATTTATCTATCTGGCTTTATTTTATTTCCTTATTTCTCTTGGTGGTTGTAGCTATTTTAGGGAAAATTCAGATGGGAGCTCAACGCTGGTTAGAGCTGGGAGGATTAACTTTTCAGCCTTCAGAATTTGCCAAGTTAGCTGGACTCCTTATTCTCAGCCGCTTCCTTAATGAGAAGGGGAGGGAAGTTTCTTTCTTAAAGGGTTTCTTTAAGGAGATAATTATCCCCTTTTTCCCTTTAGCATTTTTATTTATAGCCATATTTATTCAACCCGATTTAGGAACATCTTTAATTTTGATATTTTTATTCTTATTTATGCTTATAGGAGCCGGAATAGAGAAGAAAAAAATATTATTATTTTTGTTAATAATTGCAATCTTCCTTCCTGGAGGGTGGAGTTTTCTTAGAGATTATCAGAAAGAAAGATTATTAGTCTTTATTAATCCTAATTCTGACCCTTTAGGAGCAGGTTATACTATAATCCAGTCTAAGATAGCTATTGGTTCAGGAAGATTGTTGGGTAAGGGTTTTTTATCCGGTACTCAGAATCAGTTAAATTTTATCCCTGCTCGCCATACTGATTTTATATTTACAGTTTTTGCTGAAGAGTGGGGGTTTTTAGGTTGTATACTCTTGCTTTTTCTCTACTACTTGCTTTTAAAAATTATTTTAGATATAGCTAATAATCTCCAGGATAGATTTAGCTATCTTATCTGTATAGGAATTTTTTCTTTATTTTTTATTCACCTTTTTATAAATATCTCTATGGTTATGGGATTATTGCCAGTAGTAGGTCTTCCTTTATTATTCTTCAGTTATGGAGGCACCTATACTATAATTAATTTTATCTTAATCGGCATACTCTTAAATATAATTAAGACTCATTCTCAGACTTTGTAAGGTTTCTTATCAGGAAAAGATGAGAGATACTGACTTACTAAAATTTCAAAGGCCAGCCCGTTACTTGGGGAAAGAACAGAATTTAGAATTTAAGGAGCCTCAGAGTAAAGATTTAAGGGTTTGTCTTTGTTTTCCTGAGATTTACGAAGTAGGGATGAGTAATTTGGGGTTTAGGATAGTTTATGAATTTTTCTCTAATTTTGAGGGTTTAAGCTGTGAACGCTGTTTTATGCCTGCTGAGGATTTAGCAACTTATCTTCAGGAGAGAAGAGAGCCTCTCTTTTCCCTGGAAACAAAAACTCCCTTAAAAGATTTTGACCTATTGGCTTTTTCCTTAAATTACGAACTTAATTTTATAAATTTCTTAAAAATGATTAGCTTAGGAGGAATAGAGTTAGATAAGAGTAAAAGAGAAAAACCTTTAATAATAGTAGGAGGCTTAACTAATCCTGAGCCTTTAGTTTCCTTTGTAGATATTTTTTTCTTGGGAGAGTTTGAGCCGCAGGCAAATACCTTTATAAAAGCCTTAAAACTAAGTAAGTCTCTTTCTAAGAGAGAAAAGTTTTCAGCTCTTTCTGAGATAGAAGGGGTTTATATCCCTGATTTTTATTGTCTGGAAAGAAATTCTCTTCAGCCTAAAGAGAAAGAAGCTAAATTTCCCTTAACCTGGCAATATTATCAGGAGTTTAAAGATAACTTTTATCCTAAGAATTGGTTAATACCTTATATTCCTTTAGTCTTTGACCGGGTGCAGGCAGAAGTCCAAAGAGGCTGCCCTAATAGCTGTAGATTCTGTCAGGCAAGATGTGTATATTTTCCCTACCGTCAGAGGCCCCCAGCTCTGGTTAAAAAACACCTGATAAGTCTTTATGAAAAAACTGGTTATGAAGAGATTTCTCTTTCAGGGTTATCAGTGATTGACTATTCTTCCTTGGAAGAATTACTTAAAGAAATTATCCCTTACTTTGAGAAGAGGAAGGTAGGTATTCTTCTTCCTTCTTTAAGGCCTCAGGGGAAAGCCTCTAAGATTTTGAAACTTCTTAATTTCGCCAAGAAGACGGGTTTAACCTTGGCTTTAGAAACAGCAAACCCTCTTCTAAGGAGAAAAATTGGTAAGTATATAGATATAGATGATTTGAAGGAATTGGTAAAGTTAGCTTCTCACCGCCAATACAGAGTTTTAAAATTTTATTTTATGATAGGTTTACCTGGAGAAAGTTTTGAAGAGGTTTTAGAGATAGGTTCTTTTCTTAAAGAGTTAGCTTTACTCTACAAAAAAGAAAAAGGGTCTTACCCTCAAATGAATGTGACTATCTCTTATTTTATACCCAAGCCTTTTACTGATTTTGAGAAAGAGAAGATGGCTGATTTTGAAGAACTTATTAAAAAGAAGGATTTGCTTAAGAAATCTGTAAGGAGTTTAAGATTTATAAAATTGAAATTCTCTAATTATAGAGTTTCTTTCTTAGAATATCTTTTATCTCGAGCTAACCGCAGAATTTCTCCTTTACTTAGAGAGGTTTTTCTGAAAGTAGAAGAAGGAGCTGATTACTTGGATTTAGCACTCTGGAAAGAGTTATCCCAGAAAAATAATTTAGAATTAGAGTATTTTTTAGAGGAGGAGTTTAGCTTTAAGAGTATTATAAAGAAAGATGGAAAGGTTTTCTTTAAGAGCAGTGTTTAGGAAAGAAAAGACTATGATTTTTCTCTCTCATTTAGATATCTACCGTCTTCTTTTAAGGGCTTTAAGAAGAAGTGGGCTCCCTTTATTTTATAGTTCAGGATTTAACCCTCATCCTAAGATTAGTATGGGTAAGGCTTTAAAATTAGGCCAAACAGGTGAAACCGAAGTAATCTTCTATTTTAAAGAAAAAATTACTCCTGACGAATTTAGAACTAAATTTTTTCCTCAGATCCCTGAAGATTTAAAGATTTTAAAAGTAGAAGAACTTTCCTAAAGTTGTGGTATAATAAATAAGTTATGGGAGAATTCTTAAAGACAGAGAAAATATATACTATTTCTGAATTAAATAATGCGATAAAACAAATAATAAATTATGAGTTTCCCGATTACCTCTGGGTCTGTGGAGAGGTACAGGATTTAAGAATAAGAGAAAATAAAAAACACGTCTATTTTAATTTAGTTCAAAAACACCCCGAAGTAGATGAGGTTTTAGCCAAAGCTAAGGCTATTATATTTGAGACAACTAAATCTTATTTAGAGACCCGCCTCAAGGATAAATCTCTCTCCTCATTTCTTAAGAACGGCGTAGAATTAAAAGTCTTAGTGAGAGTAAACTTTTATCCTAAATGGGGTGAATATAGGTTAGAAGTCTTTGACCTTGACCCTGTCTACACTTTAGGCAAGATTGCTCAGAATAGAGAAAGAATTCTTGCTGAATTGAAAAAAGAAGGTCTCCTTAATAGGAATAAAGAGTTGGCCATTCCTTTAGTACCTTTAAAGATAGGCTTAATTACTGCTTATAATTCAGCTGCTTACCATGATTTTTTGAGTGAGCTTAAAAAAAGCAGATTTAGTTTTCAGGTTTATTTCTTTGATTCTCATATGCAGGGAAAGTTTGTAGAAAGAGATTTAATCAGGGCTTTAAATTTTTTTAATTCTTTAGGGAGAGAGGAGCTGGACTTAATAGTCATTACTCGGGGTGGAGGAGAGACTTCGGATTTAGCCTATTTTGACTTGAAGAGTATAGCCAAGAAAGTTGCTAATTCTAAATACCCGGTAATTTCAGCTATTGGCCACGAGATAAATATTTCTATATTAGAATTAGCCAGCCACAGTTTTTTTAAAACTCCCACTAAAGTAGCTCAGTTTATAATAGAAAGAGTTAGAGAATTTATACAAAATTTAGAAGATATTCATTCTTTGGTTACTGAGAGAGGAAGGATTTTACTGGATAAAAATAAAAAGGATTTACAACTTAAGACTTCTAAGTTTTTTAATTTAGTTCAGAGTTATTTTTCTAAAGAAAATAGCAAATTAATAGAAGTAAAATCCTTACTTTATTCTAAAGCTTTAGAAAGACTTAAAAGTCTTAGCTCAAAATTAGAGAACTTTTTTGAAGATATGTTAAGGAGAATAGAATCAAACTTAAAAGGCAAAAAAGAATCTTTAATTCATCAGGAGGAAAAATTGAGATTGCTCAACCCCCGTAATATTCTAAAGAGGGGGTTTAGCATTACTTTAAAAGATAATAAAGTGGTTAAAGACTGTCAATATTTAAAGAAAGGCCAGGTTCTTAAGACTATCCTTTATAAAGGAGAAATTACCAGTCAAATAGAAAGTCTAAGGAGGAAGAATGAAGAAAGAGATTAAGTTTTCTGAGGCTTTTAAAGAGCTCAAAACTATAGTAAATTTTTTGGAAGAAGAAGATTTAGATGTGGAAGAACTTTCAGCCAAAGTAGAGAGAGCCTTAAAACTCATAAAGATATGTAGAGAAAAGATAGAAAAGACTGAGTTAGAAGTTAAAAACATCTTAAAGAAATTTGAACAGGAAGATGAAAAAGATTAGTTTAGCTTTTTTACTATTACTCTTTCTGGTTAGCTTAGGGACTTTTGGCTACATCTACATAGAGGGCTTCTCTTTTTTAGAGTCTCTGTATATGACAGTAATTACTATTTCTACTGTAGGCTTTCAGGAGTTAAGGCCTCTTTCCTGGCAAGGTAAGCTATTTACTATTTTTCTAATTATAGGTTCTGTAGGGATATTTGCTTATGCAGTTACGATAATTGGTAATTTTTTAATTGAAGGACATTTAACCTTTATTAGCAGGAGGAAGAAGATGCAAAAACAATTAGAATTTTTAAAAAAACATTATATAATCTGTGGAATAAATCGGGTAGCTAAAGAAGCTATAAAAGAGTTTAAAAAAGCTGGGGTTGATTTTATAGTGGTGGCTGAAAGGATAGAGGAAGAGAAGGAAGAATTATTTAAAGATATTCTTTTTTTAGAAGGAGACCCTACTTCTGACGAGACTCTTCAAAAGATAAAAATTACTCAGGCTGAGGGGCTTCTTTCCTGTTTAGACAGCGATAAAGAAAATCTTTTTGTGGTGATTTCGGCTAGAAATTTAAACCCCCAGCTTAAAATAATAACTTTAGTGAAAGAAGAAGAGAGTATAAGTAAATTCTTAAAAGCAGGGGCTGATAATGTTATTCTTCCTGAAGTTATTGGAGGAAGAAGAATGGCTTCAATTGCCTTGAGGCCACAAGTCCTTTCTTTTTTAGATGTTATGACTACTACTGCCCAAGAAGGGCTTTCTCTTAAACTGGAAGAAGTAAATGTTCCTAAAAAATCAGTCTTAGCTAATCTCAGTTTAGCTGAGGCAAAAATTCCCCAGAAGACAGGTCTTTTGGTAGTGGCTATTAAAAAGGCTTCGGGTTTTCTCTATAACCCTTCTTCTTCTACGCAGATTGAACCTCAAGATACCTTGATAGTATTAGGCACAGAAGAGCAAATAAAGAGACTGAGAGAACTTATTTCTTCCTGAATTTGAGAATTTAAATTGACTTCCTTTAAAAAGAGTGATATGATTTTTCTACCCTTAGAGTCCTTTTAAAAGTAGGAGGAAATAATGAGAAAGAGAAAAGAAAATAAGAAAAAGACTGTTAAAAGGATTTCCCGGATTTTATCCTCTCTTCTTAAACCTAAAAAGAAACAGGAGGAAAAGAAAAAAACAAGTTCTTCAAGCAAGGCTACTTTAAAATCTAAAAAATCGCCGGTTTCTAAAAAAACTCCTTCTAAAGAGGTTTCTTTGAAAACCCCTCCAACGACTAAATCTTTAGAAAGTTCTCTTCCTAAGTTTGATTTAGGGATAGACTTAAAAGAGGAGGCTCAGCCGGTTAAACTTCCTCAAAGGTATTTTGATAACAAGATTGTTGCTTTAACTCGCGACCCCTGGTGGGTTCATACATACTGGGACATTTCTCCCCAAAAAGAAGCTGAAGTGCTTTCTAAAATTTCTTCTCAGGAAAAACCTTTCCTCAAAAAAATTTTGAGAGTTTATGATGTTACTGAAGTCAAAGATATTAACAATTTCAGCAAGTGCCAATTTTTTGATGTGGAGATTAATTCTCTGGCAACTAATTGGTATATAAATGTCAATAAGCCTGGAAGGTCTTTTTGTATAGAGATTGGTTATCTAACTTCTCAAGGAGAGTTTTTTGTTTTAGCCCGTTCTAATATTATTAAGACTCCCCGTTTTGGGATATCCGAAGAACTAGATGAAGAATGGGTTCTCCCTGAAGATGAATACTATAAGATTTTAGGTGTCTATGATTTAGGGAAGAGCTCTTTACAAAGGATGAGAGCTTTAAAGCTTGCTTTAGAGAGGGGTATTTCTTCTGGGGGAGCTTCAGGGTTATTTTCTCCTTTATTAAGGAAAAGAGTAAAAAAAGGATTCTTTTTTGAAGTTTATACTGAACTTATTATTTATGGGAGAACTCATCCCCAGGCTAACCTTACACTTAAAGGAGAAAAAGTTAACCTCCAGGAAGACGGCACATTTTCTTTGCGTTTTCACCTTCCTTTAGGAAAATTTGAGTTTCCCTTTAGAGCTGTTTCTCCCTCTCAGGATGAGAAAATAGAAATTACTCCTATAGTGGAAAGAACAGAGAAATAAGATGGAGAAGGGTTACCTTTGTCTCATCCTCCATGCTCACCTTCCTTTCGTGCGGGAACCCCAATATGAAGAATTTTTAGAAGAACACTGGCTTTTTGAAGCCTTGGTAGATACCTATATTCCTTTGCTTACAGTATTAGAAAGTTTAATCAAGGAGGGAGTAGGCTTTAGCCTTACTTTGAATATTTCTCCTACCCTTTCAGCAATGCTTGAGGATGATTTCTTAATCACCAGGTTTAAGAAATATTTGGACAAGATGATTGAACTTTCAGAAAAGGAGATTGAGAGGACAAAGTTTTTACCCCAATTTAATAGATTAGCTCATTTCTACTATTATAGATTTACCAGGGCTAAGAAGTTATTCTTTGAAAAGTGGGGAGCAAATATTCTGAAAGTTTTTAAAGATATTCAGGAGAGAGGTTTTTTAGAGATTATTACTTGCTGTGCTACTCACGGATATTTACCTTTATTAAATCTTCAAGAAGAAGTAATAAAAGCCCAGATAAGAGTAGGGGTTTCTAGCTATAGGAGAGTTTTTGACAGGAATCCTTCAGGTATATGGCTTCCTGAATGTGGCTATTTTGAGGGCTTGGATAGATTTTTAAAAGAAGAAGGCATAAAGTATTTTATCCTGGAGACCCACGGTATTCTTTTTGCTCGGCCCCGGCCTAAGTTTGGGGTTTACTCTAATTACTGGACACCGCACAGAGTAGGAATTTTTGGAAGAGACCCGGAAACTTCTAAAAATGTTTGGTCTTCTATAGAAGGCTATCCTGGTGATTATAATTATCGGGAATTTTACCGAGATATTGGTTTTGATTTAGATTACGATTATCTAAGGCCTTATATTGCTCCTACTGGGGAAAGAATATTTACCGGAATAAAATATTACCGAATTACTGGCCCTACTGAGAATAAAGAGATTTATGACCCCCAGAAGGCCTTAGATAAAGCAGCTGAACATGCTGGAAATTTTATGTTTAATCGAGAACACCAGATAAACTACCTTAATTCAGTTTTGGGAAGAAAGCCTATAATAGTTGCTCCTTACGATGCAGAATTATTTGGGCATTGGTGGTTTGAAGGAGTAGACTGGCTTAATTTTCTTATTAGGAAGATACATTTTGACCAGAAAGTTTTCAAAATGATAACCCCTTCTCAATATTTAAAAGTTTATCCTTTAACTCAGAAGATAGAACCTGCGGGTTCAAGCTGGGGCTGGAAAGGTTATAGTGAAGTCTGGTTATCGGGAGAAAACGATTGGATTTATCCTCATTTGCATAGGGCAGGAGAGCTAATGGTAAAATTAGCCCAAAAAGAATTTTTGGGTTTAGAGAAAAGGATTCTTAATCAGATGGGGAGAGAGCTCCTTTTAGCCCAGTCCAGTGATTGGCCCTTTATAATGAAGACAGGAGCCTTTTCTAGTTATGCTAAAAAAAGGGTGATAGAACATCTTCAAAATTTTTACTCTCTTTACTACCAGCTTAAGAGAAGGCATAAGAATGAACTTTTCTTAAGAGAGCTGGAAGAGAAAAATAATATATTTCCCGATATCTCCTATAAAGTATTTTCTCTTTAAAATCAGATTTAAATATGGAGCAATCTACTTCAGTTTTATTCCTCTGGCATATGCACCAGCCTCTATACAAAAGGCCGAAGGATAAGCTCTATCTTCTTCCCTGGGTAAGGCTCCACGGAGTAAAGGATTATTTTGGTTTTGCCTACCATTTGAGTAAGTATCCCCGAATAAAAGCAAACTTTAATTTTAGCGGCGTACTTTTAGACCAGCTCTTAGATTATGTCCAAAATAAAGCTTCAGATATTTATTTAGAGCTTACCAAAAAAGACCCTGTTTATCTTTCATTAACTGAGAGGAATTTTATATTAAAAAGGTTCTTTTCAGTAAATAAGCCTACACTTATTGACCCTTATCCCCGTTATTCAGAACTTTTTGAAGTTTCCCAGTCTAAGAAGCCCAAAGAATTCACTTCTCAGGAAATTCGGGATATTCAGGTTTATTTTAATTTAGTCTGGTTTCATCCGTTCACTGTAAAGGAAGATAAAAATTTGGAGGAGATATTTAAGAAAGGAAGGGAATTTAGCGAAGAGGATAAACTTTATATAGTTAATAAACAATATGAGATTCTTTCTAAAATAATCCCTTTATATAAGAGGTTGCTAAAAGAGGGTCAGATTGAAATAAGTGTTTCTCCTTATTATCACCCAATTTTACCTCTTTTATCTGATACCAATATTTTAAAAAAACATAAACAAAGTCTGCCTTCACCTAAATTTTCTTATCCTGAGGAAGCTTTCTGGCAGATAGAAGAAGCTAAAAAAAGAATAGAGTTTTTGTTTGATTTTAAAGTGAGAGGTTCTTGGCCTTCTGAAGGAGCAGTAAGTGAAAAAGTTTTATCCTTGTATAAGAAGGCAAATTTTTCCTGGATAGCTACTGATGAGGAGATACTTTTTAGAACTTTAAACAAAGATGACCCTTATAAACTTTGGCGCCAGATAATTTATCGACCTTACCTTTTTAAAAATTTGTTAGTTTTTTTTAGGGATAAGAATCTTTCTAATTTAATAAGCTTTGTTTATCATAGTTGGTTAGACCAAAATTCAGCAGTAAAAGACTTAATCGGCCGTTTAGTAAATATTCATAATTCTGTTCTCTATAAGAAAAAAATGGTTTTAATTGCTATGGACGGAGAAAATGCCTGGGAATATTATCCGGGAAATGGCTTTGAGTTTTTAGATAGGCTTTATCAGGAGCTAACTGCCCACACTCTTCTGAACTCAGAAACTATATCTTCTTTTATTAAGAACACCACCTCTTTTCCCAGGATAGAGAAGAGGCTTTGGCCAGGCTCTTGGATTAACGCTGATTTTTCTGTTTGGGCTGGTTCTAGACAAAATAACTACAACTGGCAGATTTTAGCCAGGCTTAAAAAGTATATAGATAAGAAAAAAGATATTCTCCCTTCTCAAAAGGTTGAGGCTCTCTATTCTTACTTAAGAATTATCGAAGGCAGTGATTGGAACTGGTGGAATACCTATGAAGACAAGAGCGGAGATTTTAAAAAAATATTTTCTTCCTATGTTAAAGAGATGTGCAGGATTTTGAAGATAAAATTGAATTAAGCGGAGGAAAAATTGTCTAAACTTTATCTTTTATTTGGGGTCCACAATCATCAGCCAGTAGGAAATTTTGATAGTGTGTTTTTAAAAGCCTGTAAAGAATGTTACCTTCCTTTTTTTGAAGTCTTATCAGAATATCCTAAAGTAAAATGTAATATCCATATTAGTGGAGTATTATGGGACTGGCTTTTTGAGAAGAGACAAGAGGAGTTGATAAATTTACTGAGAAAATTGAAAGAGAAAGGTCAGATTGAGTTTTTAAGCGGAGGATATTACGAGCCAATCTTTTCTATAATTCCTCACCGAGATAGAATTAATCAGATAAAGATGATGAATGATTTTCTAAGAGAGGAATTTTCAGAAGAGCCTCAAGGTCTGTGGCTTGCAGAAAGGGTCTGGGAGCCAAATCTTCCTTCAGTTATTAGAGAAGCAGGGTTAGATTTTACCTTGGTTGATGATGCCCACCTTAAATACGCTGGATTCTTAGCTGAGGAGATTAGTGGTTTCTTCCACACTGAAGATGAGGCAAATTCTGTATATATCTTCCCCATAAGCAAGAAATTAAGATACAAGATTCCTTTTTCTCCTATTGAAGAAACCTATAAGCTTTTGAGAGATTTATATGGAGAGTTTAAAGGTAAAGTTCTTACCATAGTTGATGATGGAGAAAAATTTGGTCTTTGGCCTTATACCTATGACTGGGTTTATAATAAAGGCTGGCTTAAAAAGTTTTTTTCTCTCTTAGAAGATAATTTTTCCTGGATTGAAACTCTTAAATTTTCGGAAGCAAAAAAAATGTTTTCATCACAAGGAATAATCTATCTTCCTGCTTGTTCTTATCAGGAGATGACTGAGTGGGTGCTTGAACCTTCTGCCTTTAGGGTTTATGAGGAGATAAAAAATTATTTAGCTAAAAATTCTTTAGCTTCTGTTTTTTTAAGGGGTGGTTTTTTCAGGAATTTTTTTAGGAAATACCCCCGAATAAATTATATGCACAAGAAGATGCTTTATTTGAGTAAAAACATAAATGCTAACTTTAAGATAGAAAAAGACAGAGAAGTTTTCCAGCATTTATTTAAAGCCCAGTGTAATTGTGCTTACTGGCACGGAGTTTTTGGCGGGTTTTATCTTCCTCACCTGAGAAATGCAGTCTACGAAAATTTGATTAAATCTGAAAAATACTTAGACGATAAACTCAGAAAAAATTTAAGTTTAGAGAGAGAGGATTTAAATTTAGATGGCCAGGAAGAATTCCTCCTTAAAAATAATCATTTTATCTTAGCAATAAACCCCCACGAGGGAGGGCGATTAGAAGAATTAAGCTTAAAAGAATTTGATTTTAATCTCCTTAATACCCTTACCCGCCGAGAAGAAAGTTATCACCAAAAACTCACTACTGCCTTGATTTCTGACTCTTCACAAAAAGTTTCTACCATTCACAACTTACTCTTAAAGAAAGAAAAGGATTTAGATAAGTTTTTAATTTATGATAGCTATGAAAAGGTAGCTTTAATTGACCATTTAATTGATAAAGATAAAAATATTCAGGAAAGTCTGCAAGATTCAGAATGTTTTTCTGAATATCCTTATCAGCTTAATTTTAAGAAGAGCCCTAACCGGATTAAGCTGGATTTAGTCTACGAAAGAGAAGATTTAAAAATCAGGAAGTCTTTAACTTTGGAGAAGAAGCCCCGGATAAATATCTTCTATTCCCTTTCTCTTAACAGAAACATTTTACAAAATAAGAATTTTGCTGTAGAGTTTAATTTGTTTTTGGTCAGTCCTGAATCTTGTTTTATGGAGGTAGATTCGGGAAAAAGATTTTCTTTGCAGGAAGAAATTTATAAGACTAATTGTTCTTTGTTGGAAATAGTAGACAACTTTAAGAAGTTTATAGTAAGATTTGAATTTAATAATTTAGGAATGTATAGTCTTCCTTTATATTCAGTATCTTCTTCTGAGGCTGGCTTTGAAAAGAATTTTCAGCAAGTGAGTTTATTTTTTATAAATGATTTAGAGAAAAGTAAGGATTTTTCTGTTAATATAGGAGTTTTTAAGATGTAAAGGAAGGAGGATTGTATGTTTGAGAGAAGTAAGGGTTTAAAGAAGTCTTCTAAAAGTAAGAAAAGTAAGGAGAAATTTTCTCCTGAACAGATTTTCGATTTTATTCAGGATAGAGCCTACAGGCTGTGGGACCAGGCCGGCCGGCCTCAGGGAAGAGATTGGGAATTTTGGTTTAAGGCAGAAAAAGAGGTAAAAAACCGTTTGAAGAAATTAGGTAAGATATAAGATATTAATTTTCAATTTTCAATTAAAC
>Ga0180301_10000057_pt1 | contig 72216 bp, 98 predicted proteins | sample GuaBasSediGuay16_FD_121797 | JGI IMG/M metagenome (GOLD analysis project Ga0180301, IMG submission 121797) | Subseafloor sediment microbial communities from Guaymas Basin, Gulf of California, Mexico - Guay16, Core 4569-2, 12-15 cm | ecosystem: Environmental > Aquatic > Marine > Hydrothermal...
AATTAAATTAGTAAAGAGTAAATCTCTAAATAAGGCTGATAATCCTCAGTCTCAGCAATGAAGAAATAATAATTAAATGACACTAAAAATGCAGGGAGGTGAAGGAAGGAGGGTGGGGGAGGGCAAGGAGAACTTTTAAAGGAAAAGTGAAAGGAGGAAAAACTTTTCCAGTTCTCCATATGCCCTCGTGGATGACACGATGGTTGCTAAAAAAGGTAGACCCTTAAAACAACTTCCCCAAAATTTTAAAAAAAATTATCTCCTTCTGAGAACTATCTATTTCCAGAAATTTCCTCAAGTTTCCTCAAAAACTCCTTCAGACTCAAGGAAACCAATAACAACGTCGAAAGCTCCCAATAATGCATCATCAAACTCACTGTCGGTTTTCATAGCTTTGTTTGTGAGCAACTTAGAAATTCTCTTCAAAATCGGAAGCCCGACCAGTTTAATAAGCATTAATTCCCAACTTCGGACTTTAATCATTTTAGTTTCTCCAGTGATAAGAAATTAACGAAGAGAGAAGAGAGTGAATCAGGAAATGTCAATATTAACGACAGTAACATCACCAGGAAGAACCTGAACTCCACTTTGAGAGCCGGCTTTTCCATTATAGTGAGCCACCACCGTGCAAATTCCGGGGGGAACAACCATCATGTAAGTGCCATCAGGAGCGATTGCACATCCTCCGGTATTGGTGTATAGTTTAGCTCCGGGAGCAAGTGCCCCATTAAACCTTACCTCTCCGACTATAATTCCCATAATATCACCTCCTTTCCACGGTGGGTTAGAAAGTTTGAATCTTCTCTCTTCGTTTTACCAGATACAGGATCTGGCAATTTCGACCAATTGCAGAAAAACTTGATCCTTGATTTTTTCTTTTGGATCGAGTTCTTCGTATTCAACGAGGTCTGGATGGACCTTTTTCTCGGGGTTGTATTCTGAGCCCCATTTCCATCCCATCTCGGTATATTTTTGAACCCAACTATCATGGGCCAGTTTAGGGTTCTTGAATTTTCTGGTTCCATCGCATAAATCTTTTACTAAAGTGATAAACTGTTTTCTGAACTCAGGCTCTCTATCTTCCCACCTTGCGGGAATTACAGGGCAACGTAAGAGCGATGCGTGCAACCTGGCTCCTTCGTAAACGAATACTGCCTTTTTTTTTGCTTTTTCCATTTAATTCTCCTTTATAAGTTGTCATTACTCGGTTGCATCCACTGAAACTTTAAGCCTCATCAAATCACTGATGGTAAATAATGCCTCTACCTCGACTCCTTCCTTTTCAATGTTTTCTCTGCCTCTTTCCTCCTCCCTATCAATCAAAATAATTATCATTACTACATTCAGCCCCGCTTCCCTTGCCCGTTGAATTGCCTCAACAGTTGACCTCCCCGTAGTTATGACATCGTCCACAATAACAACCCTATCACCTTCCTTTACATCCCCTTCAATCCATTTCTTCAGGCCGTGCCCTTTAGATTCTTTTCTTATCCAGAACGACCTTAGTTCTTTGCCTTCTAAATAGCTCAGGTAGGATACTGCATCGGCAATCGGGATTGCTCCGGTAGCAGAGCCCCCTATTGCATCTATATTCAGGTTAACAATCTTTTCATAGATGATATGAGAAATTAGATATTTTGCCTTTGCGGAACTGTTTACGACTCTACAATCAATGTAAAACTTACTCAATTTCCCGGAGGACAGTTTCAAATCTTCTTTTTCACTATATTTAAAACCTTTTTGGTAAATGATTCTTAATAATTCTTTTTCCATTTGATTCTCTTACTTAAAAACCAATAAGCTCAAGACCTCGAATAGCTTTTCTTTCCTCGTTGGTTAAATTCTTCGTAGGATCAGAAGTCTCGATACCAGCCCGTAGTTTATTGTAGGCATTAATCATATCTCCGAATTTTCCCGGAACTACCTCACCTTTATCAAACTGCATGCCCCAATCATCAATACTGGCGTACAGGCTCTCAAGTGTTTTCTTTCGTTCTGCCAGTTGAGATTTAGAAACTGTTCCATCCGCTTTCTTTTTTGCCGGCTTTTGAATACCCGGACCGATAAGAAAATCATCCATCGAGAGGTGATGCTCAGTTCCAGAACCAGTAGCTCGGCCAAGTGCTGAAGAAGGTTTAGAGCCTCCAACTTTTCCTTCTCGACCCTCATGGCCAAAATGGCCACTTCCGGGACCACCGAAGGAATTTGTGTTAGCCTCATACAGATTTTCATTAATCGTTTCTGAAAATGGTTTAATGTCCATTATCTGTTCTCCTGAGATTTTTCGATGTTACTACCTGAGAAACAAGAGACCTGATTTCTTTAAAAATCATCCGGGCATCAGTATTCCAGATTCTGAAATCAGAAATTATCATTTTAACATTTTTAAATCCTAATTTACGCAAAATCAATCTGCATCTTAACAGATGATACCATGCGGATACAACATATATCTGGCTATCCTTTTTATCTGAGAATTGACCGGCAAAACACTGAAGTGAGGTTTTTGTATTTTTTCCCGGGATGATGAAGACATTTTCTTTTTCTTTTAGCCCCAGAAACTCATCTCCAAGGAAACACAGAAAACCCGGAACATTTCTCTTGAGAGAAAGAGCTTTCAATATTCGCTTGTATCTAACATACGAATTAGGAGCTCCCATTACTAAAATGAAATTAGAAAACATAACTCAATATTAAAAGAGAAAAAGCCATCAGTAAAGCTGACAGGAGTAAACAATAAATTTGAAACATACTCTTCATAATAAAAACCTCGCTAATCAGTCCAGACTACCGGATTTTCAAGCGGAATATAAGGAAATCCGCCAAAAGAACCTATATTATCAAACTTAACCTGACAGGTGGATAGTTTTCCATCACAGCCGGCAAGTACAAAAACACTTTCTCCAGAAACAAGCCCGGGGATAGGATAACGAATGGTAACAACATTTCCAGTATGCTCGGTAATTAACCTTTCGTGTCCATGAAATGATAATCGACCCCACTTAAAAAAGTTGTCAGGCTTTGTGCCAAAATCAGAATGAGAGATTCTTAAACCATCGACTGTTACATTCGAAACCGCTAATTGAAATCCTGATGAAGATTTACCACACTCAGGACTGAAGACATCCCAATTGCATTGAACTTGATATCTTTGAGTGGGAATTGGCTGTCTTAAGAAAAATTCAAGTCCAACACAGGTAGCCTGAATTGAAACTCCTTTCACAGTAACTTTTTGAATCTGACCAATAAAAAGAATGGATTTTTCTGATAGAAGATCACGAAATAAACGAGAGACCTCAATCCAGAGAACTGTAGCAGGATTGGCTGCAATAAATTCGAGAACAGGAGAAAATGCTTTAGAAAATGTAACCTCAATGGAATTAGCTTCTAACTGAGCATTATACTGAATAGAGCCTCGGGAGATTGTAGCAGGCGTATAAGTATTTCCTTCAAACTCAACTGAGGAATCTCCATTAGTGTGGTAAAAATATGAGTCACCCTGCCATATTTTATAAAGTTCAACTGGTTTATGTTGAACTGCTTTTTCTTTTGCAATGTATTCTTCTGAGACTGATTTCATGAGAAGTTAAGTTTTGCTTCACCGTAAAAATTACTGCCATCAAAATAGAAATCAATTTTATCTATTGCTCCTGCACCAGTTGAAAGAGTTGGAGAAGTTCCCCCCGGCCATTTGACTGACCCGGGCCAGGTAGCGGATCTTCCACCGGTTTCATCCTGAATCAGCAAAAGCGTTAACCAACCAGGTTTTGAAGGAGCAGTAAAGGTAAATGTCTCATTTTGTGCACCAAATGTAAACTTAAAAACGTTTCCATTTTTCCAATCGATTGTTGTGGTTCCATCACCAGTTGCTTCCTGTTGAGTCCACCCAATTGAATGATTTTGACAATCTAATTCACCGCCAAGTTGAGGAGAATTATCATCTACAATATTTAGCAAACCATCTAATTTAAGATTTCCAATAATAAATAATGATTGGCTTGAAAGAACATAGCCGATTATTTGAACATGGGAATCTGGTTTAGTAGTAGTTAATCCACCTGAAAGGCCAAGATAAACAGGATTTCCAACAACAGGAAAACTCCATGATGTATTAGTGATAGGACCAACTCGCTGGATTCTGAAAGTTTCATCTAATTCTGCCGATTCAATCGAAAGCCCCCTTGCGGGTCCATCAACAGCCTGAGCTTTATAATATTTTCCATCTGACTTTAGATAAACTGGCTCAAATGTAGAAATAGTTTCTCCCGCAACTCCTTCTATATAAGTATGAAGATAATCATCGAGTTTTTCTAAATCAGATGAAACAATACCAGATTTATCAGCAACAGAATAATCTAATTTCTCAAATTCATACTTAGAAGTAAACGACATTTTTTACTCCTTTCTAACTATAAGAATTGAGGCAGCAGAAACACATTCTCTTCCCTCGCTATCAATATAATTGAAAAGCCTGAATTCAACACTATCCGCCAGTGAGCCATTATCGGTAACATTCATTTCCTGCGAATAAGTCCAGGTAACTGCATCAATTTCGGAGACGCTTCGCTTTAATTCTCCCGAAACATAAACCTCAATCTTAAAAAGACCTTCCCAGGAGGGTGGTGAATTTGACTCGAAATTGGCCCAGCCTGGACCACGAATTCTTGCTCTCCATTCAAGAACTATATCAGTGGAGTATTTAGGCCGAATGCCTCTTCCATTAGCTTGTAAACATGAAGGTTGATAAGGAGTTAAAGCACGTCCGGATGGAGTGAAACTCAACATTTGTGATTCGCTAATATCTCCAATTCTACTTGCACTAAAAGGAACAAATTTAAACTTCCTATTCTCACCAATAACCAGATCGGAACTTTCAAACTGGCCAAAAAATGAACTGTCCAAAAACCAGAAGTTTTCTCCAGTCGAGTGAGTCTCTACTTTTGTATCAAACCTTCCCCGGAAAATATTTTCAATTCGATAAGTATTCTCAGAAATTGGTGTGATTGTCTGAAATGAAATTATTTCATCTCCTAAAAGTGCAATACGGCTATCTCCGAATAATTCGATTCTACTTCCGGTTTCAATCATAGAGACATTGCTTTTTTCAGAAAATGTAACATCAAATCCGACTTGATCATCAATTTGATAAGTCTCAGGATAATCATTCTCAAGAACAGCAAAAGGTGAATAGACTGAGGTATTTCCAAGGAAAAAGAATGATGAACCTCCATCTATACTTAAATGAACTTCATAACCCGTTTCAGTTCCTACTTCTCTTCCGGCAAGAGTTCCGAGAACCAATTTCGAGCCTGATAAAACATAGGGTGCTTCAAAGACCTTCAATTTAGATAATGCCTTTAAATCTTCGACTCTTGGCTCTGCTTTACCTTCATCAGGCACAAAACTCAAACCTGAAGATAAATAATCGATGTCCTCAATAGCAGTTACCTGAATACTTTCAGATTCAATATTCTCTTCAGTTAAACTTGTGAGACGACAAACCATTCCAGAAATTGAATACGGTTCATAATTTAACTTAAAAGCATCTCCTGGTTCTAATCTGAAAACATCTCGATTGGCGGAGAACGATACTGTTGCAAGTGGATATGCAAGTGTTTTTAACAATCGATCAGCACGCCAGGCTGCGTTTTTTGTGTTTGTAAACATACCTAGCTTAACGGTCTGATGGTTGATTTTTCCTACCAGCTCCTGATTGGCTATATCCCGAACATTTACTTCAGCTTCCTTAAAGTCAGCTACTTCCGAGGTTAAACCCCCAGAAAGTTCAAGGTTTTCAATATATCCCTCAAGCCACTTACTAGAAGCCTGGACCCACGTTTCGAAAAGAGGAAAGCACCACTGAAAATCATATATTTCATTTAGCTCAGTTCGCATTGTTCCAATCAAGTTAGTCCGTGCTGGATCTCTGTAGACATTACAAAAAAATCTGTTTAAAGCATCTTTTGATACATCTCGAACAACCGTGAAATAGAGAGTTACACCTTCAGGACAACCATCTAAAACATCCTCATAAGTTCCGAGTGAATCACGAGCACGAAGCGTCAATTTTAGTTTCGCACCTTCGTCATTATACCCCCACCATTGAAGCCGAAGATACAAATAGGGTTTAGTAAAGCCACTTGTGTTAGAAAGTCCCCAAAGATCTATATAGGAGCCATGTGGAGCTGTTTCTGAGGTTATTCGTACCTGGAAACGATGCTCAAAGTTTCCCGCAAAAAAACCTTCTCCAAAATCTTTATAGTATCTGAAAGCATGAGCTCCGTCGTGTGTATCAAAGGACATTTTAGTGGGCGACTCAACTGTAACAGCGTGTCTGGGGTCATAAAAAGAATATGTAGTATAATCTTGCAATTCTTTATACATTTCCCATGTTTCTTTGGTATCTCCCTTCACATACTGAACTTTTATTTCATTTTTCGTATCTACCCAGGCTGGACGGTCAATTTGAAGATCATTAAGAATCTCTGATTCTGAGATTTCTGGTAACTCTGAGACAGGAATGTCATCCCTTAATAATTTAAGATGAAATTTGCTGTCATTTCCCCAATAAAGAATTCCATCAATATGAAAAAGAAGGGTTTCCAGATACTCTAAGGCAGGCTTCTGAACGTTAAAATTGATACTTACCCCCAGTTGCTCTTCAAATAACGTATCTGCGACAGCAGAAAAGGAGACCGGATCCAGATATGATTCTGGTAAATTTACCATCTGTGTAAGAATATACCAAATAGCGTGCGCGGGGTTATAATCAAAACCGATTTCACTGTTGGAATTAAATGAAAAAACAGGGGTTTTTCTAAGAATAAATTTCATGGAAGGAGCACGATTGTATCCCCCAAGCTTGCTATCATAAAAGACACAATAGCAAAACCGTTGGTATGCAGGATTAACTTCGGGACTAAGTTCACTGGTCATAACCGGATCAGGGAGTTGATCAGATGTTCCGAAAAAAAAGTGAACCGACTTCATTTCTTTTTCGAGAGGAAGAGTGACCGATGATTCCTCTCGATCAACTTTTCCCCACCACACACTATGCTCATTTGCAAAGATACCATAAATGCTATCAATTGGACCTTTACAAATTCCAAGAGCCCAGGAGAGAAAATAGTTGTATCCAGTAACTTGAGTAGAACTTTTTCCTCCACCTCCCTTACCACCGCTTTTAGTTTTTGTTTTAACTTCTTCTACTCGTTCTCTTCCGTACCAGAGATAATTGGCAGATGAAACTTTGGTTGTTCCTAAAATATCTATCACAACCGCACCTTCTTTTGCCTGATTAATAACCGTCTCTGAAATTTCTGGTTGTCCGGGCGCACCTATATCAGGAGTAAGAGGATCAATTGCCATCCCTGCGGCTGTTCCCAGCCCCATTCCGATTGCTGCACCGGCCGGGCCTCCAATAATAAACCCCACTACTCCACCAACAACCGCTCCAACAATTCCACCAATACTCATTTTAAGACTCTGAAATTATACTTCTTGCGTTTATCCCAATTTCTATCGAAAAATGGAAGTTTTTGAACTCCAATATCAGTAAGAGACTGATAAAGACTGCCATCACAAAATATAGCTGCGTGTGATATTACTTTTCCAAACTGAAATAAATAAACATCCCCATTCATCGGAGGAAACAATCCCACATGCTTTACCCGTAACTGAGCTTTAATTCCTTCAAGAAGCAATTCTTTTGAATTATGTAAATGCCAATCCTTAGTATATCGCTGAATGTAGAAGCCCTCTGGTTGAACTCCAACTTCTTCAAAAACCGAAGCAATAAAATGAATACAATCACATCCACATCCTTTTACTCCGGAAAAATGCCGGAAGGGAGTTCCGATCCAGCTATCAAGGATTTTCTTAAGCTCAGCCTGTTTTTCTTTATCCTCAAAAAAATATTTTTCTTGTTTTTGAACAGAACTATTCAATGGTCAAGGCCTCAAGAGGAAGAGTTTTAAAACTTAATTCACAAGAAGCGAATTCTTCGGTTCTCCATTCTATTTCAATTTCATCCTGATCGAATCGGACAAAGAAAAGAAATGATACCATAAGTCTGTTTAAATCATCAGTAGAACAATCTTTTCCAATAGCCTCTTCAAGCGTGATCTGTGTTTCCGAAGGCATGCTAACCACTTTCCTACAGGAAAAATCTCCATCAGGCCATTTGAAAAACAAAAAATGCCCGGTTGAAAAACTATCATACCAGATATTTCCATATAATTCTTTTTCAATTGTAAGAGTTAAATCGGAAGCACTGAAAGCATCTGAAATAATAATGTCCTTTTGCCATGATGGAATCCAAAAAACATCATAACGTCCTAATTTATTATCAAAAAAGTTGAGAAGATCGTAAGCCTCAGATCTTGAAACTGAAGAGAAAAGAGCTTTAATAGAAAGAGAAGTTTCAAGAAATGAGCTGTCAAAATAGCTTTTCCCAGGAGCATTAAGTAGTGAGTCAATTGGATGCTGAAAAGAAAGAGAAGGGGTTCTAATCCAATCTGGCTCAAATAAGAATAAATCATAATCTTTATAAGTTGTCATTACTCAAGTGTTTCGGTTGCATCCACTGAAATCTTAACAGTATCTGTAGTTTCTCGAAAAAGAATCTGACCGTCTGAAATTCGGGAAGAGATTACCGGATATACATCTGAACCAACTGGCCAATCGTGAGTCAGGGGGACATTAAAAAAAATCTCTCCTGGTAAAATATTCGATATTGTTTTTACTTCAATAGAGTCGAAAATTTCTCCTATCAAAATAAATTCTTTACCGGTCTCAAATTCACGGAATTCAGTCGAGTTAACTTTTAAACTGAGATCTCCAACTGAAGCCTGAGAAATTAAAACTGCTCTATCTGGCCAGAGAGGAAATCCCCATTGTTTATGCCCAGATTCAAAAAGATTTGCCTGAAGCCAGGCTAATTCTTCTCGTGAAATGGTTAAGGTAGAGAATGAAATACGTTTTCTCTTCTTTGTCCACAGAGACGCTCTCTTTTCATGTCCGGTTTTAGCAGTCTTAATCGAAGTTCTCCAGACATGAGATATCTTAACTTTTTCTTTCCAGTCAGGTGGAATAATAAAATAGGAGTCTAAACCAGCCATTTACCGAAGAATTTTTCTGACTGCCTGTGCCCGAGAGGAAATTACATTTAAAATCGCATTTTTTCCCGCAGGAGTAGCAAGATAGCGGTCAAGCTCCTGGGGATCGGTGATATTGATAAGAGTAAATTCAGACTTTGGAATCATTTCCTCTTCCTCTTCAACCAGACCTCCAGCTTGAAAAGTTTTGGGACTGAGAACCTCACCAGAAGGCAATGATAATCCCCAGAAGAGCTCTTTTGGGATACTTCGTCTCCGAAGAGCCTCCATTACAGCAGAGCCGTAGTGCTGGACAGTTTCAACCGGATGGACAAATTCACCTGCGGTTGCCTGAATTAAGATATTGTCAGCTTTTGAAGTTGGTGAATAGCCTTCAACCATCCCACCGCTTGCGAAAGTCTGTGCTGAGATAATTGCTACCTGAACAGCACCCTGTGCAGCTATAACTGCAGCAAGTGGTATTGCCCAGATTCCTCCCTGGGCAAGAACCTTGGTAACAGCTAATGCAGTATTAACAATCGCTTCAGCAATTGCAGCGGCTTTTGCCAGATAAAATAGCTCTTTGTCTTTCTCGCCTCGCAATCGATAAAGATCCATAAAAATGTTCCCCATCTGGCCGACTATTGTAGATGTATTTTCTAAATCTGAAATGAGGATTTTTTTGCTAAGGTCAGAAGCTTTTCGTTCTCGTTCAGCTTTCTGGGCGTGTCTGATTTCATCAAGTGCTGCTTCATCTGCATAAAATCGCCTGAGTCTGTCTAATTCTTCTTCATGCCTCTGATCAAGAGCTTCGAGAATCCTTTCAGTCGTTAATCGAACGCTTGCAGGTTCTGATTCCTCAATTCTTTCCCGAATTTCAGCAAGAACTTCAGAGTATCGTCGTCTTGCTTCAAGACGCTTTAAATCTGCCTCCTCCTCAACTTCTAATGTTTCATTTAACCGTTCTTCAACATCCGCAACAAAATTTGAAGCCTGTTCGCCTCCTTCAGAGAACGTTTTTATAAACTTTGTGCTTTCGTCCTGAACTTTTGCGAGTGGAACAGTAATCTCCTCGATCCTGGCTTTTAGTTTCTCCAGTGCTTTTAAAGTTAAGTCCTGTAAACGAACAACTATTTCAAGAGTTTCAGATGCCATTTTAAGACCTTCTAATTGCTTTTTGAAAATCCTCAGTTTTAGCGTGGAAAGCAATCCGAATCCAGCTTGCTAACTCTTTTAATTCCTCATTCCTCAACTTTTGTGAAGCTTTAAGCATTTTCAGGAAGAAGGAGAGTCCGTATTCCCAGACGTGGGTGTGTCCTTTTTCAATGAGTTTGCATATATTGCGTTCAAATCGTTCAGAATTGCGTTTTTTAGGTCTTTGACCAGCTTTGTTAATCCAAGCGACTTGAACGCTTGCAAAAAATCCGGATTTACCTCCTTAAATGCCTCAAATGCTGCCCGGAGTTCACTGGGGGTCAGTTTTACAAAATCATGAAATTCAAGATCAGTAAACCTGGGAAGAAAAGTTTTTAAAAGATTTTCGAGATCGGTAAATGATAGATTTCCGGTCCAGTTAAAAAGATCCAGAATATCCTGAATCCGTAATTCTTTTATTGTAACTGTCTTTTTACCAATCTCAATTGTTTTACTTAACCTCATTCTTTTTTTTCCTAAGAGATAAACCTTTGTTTAAAATAAGGAAATTCTGAGGTAGCTCCTGGCCCATCTGCCAGAGGAGTGAAAGTTAAAGAAATTTCCAGGTCAGAATCAGACTCAGTAATAAGTTTTAATGAGGTATCAGTATAAACAGCACAACGCCAAAAAGTCCACTCGATTTTTGGACCCTCATCTACCTGTGGAAGAATCATAATTCTGTACTCCCGGGTTGCTTTCTCTCCCTGTTTAATTAAAACATCTGATTTTTCAGCATAATCATAATAAGCCTTCAAAGACGCCGACGGCGAAATTGTTCCTCCTGACAGGAAAAAAAGAATTCCTGAATCCGAATGAAGACCGTAATCAGTATCAAGAACATATCGGGTAGTTCCTGCTGAATCAGTCAAAACTATATTTTCTTTAAGCGAATCCGTCCCATCTGCTTTAGCTGATCCAGTCGCATCATCAGTTATTGCCTCTCCATCCTGAAATTCCCCTGATACTTCAACCAGCGTAAGAAGACCTGATTCTGTATCTCCAGAGACCCATGCAATGTATGCAGTTGCACCGCTGGTTCCTCCAGTCAAAGTTTTTCCCTTAGTAAAATCGGCTGTCCCATTTTTGTATTTGAGAGTGGAAACTGTAACTGATTTCTTAGTAAGCTCGATTGCGCGATCCAGAACTGAAGGAGCTGTAACATCTTCAGGTGATGATGAAAAACTACCTTTTGTTTGAGTCCAGGTTCCTTTTTCTCCATGAAACAGAATATTAAAATTATCAGGATTGACCGAGATAATGGTCATTGGAATTGAATAATCAGTTTTTATCACTTTTTCATATATTTTTGATTTTGATCCATCCCTTGCGGTGTATCGACTTTTGACTGATTCTGCCACTCTTAAATCAGTTTCCTGACAATATCCAAGGTCTATTCCCTCTTTTTGAACTGCACCATCTACAATTGGAAAAGCAAGAACAATTCCTTTTGGAATAAGCAAATCATCAGCCTGTTGACTTCCTTTTAGTGCCATAATATCACCTCGCTATTTGACTTTGATAAAAGTTCCTGCTGCCCGGGCAGCAGAACGTCCCTCAAGCTCGAAAGAATATTCTTGTCCAAAAATAGACAAATTTTTATCATGATAAATCATTCTTTCATCAGTAAGATTAAGAGTATATCCTGATATTGTTACATGGTCAAGAATCGGAGTTACTAAATCAAGAAGTTCATATGCTCCCATTTTACTTGGTATTTCACCCCGCAGGTTCTTACATCCCAAAAAGAGGGTCATTCGCTTAGTTCCGGTAAGTGCCTGATTCCTTCTTCTGAATACACCCCCTGCATAGAGAATCAAAGCAAAAGGAGTCAAACTTCGAATTTCAGTTAAACTCTCCCTGTCAAAATCTCCCTGATACTGCTTAAACGTTTTTATTTCAGGACATTCAGATTTTAATTTGTTTAGAATACCAATTTCAAGATCTCTGATTTTTGAACTCATTTCACCATTCGTCTAATGAACCTGAGTCTCCATCCCAATGTCCCATTCTGGACCCAAGTAGATTTCCACTATCATCATATTTACCACGAGTAAATTGAGGTTTTACTAAAAGTGCACTTGAATACGGTCCCTCTTTAACATCCTGAAGGCGAATTTCCCCTTCACCAAGAAGCTTCAGAAGAGAAATAGCATCCTTATATCGTCTGAGCCTATCTTCGGGAACTCCTTGTCTTCTCGCGTATAAGTTATAGATTGCGATATCAACTGAGAGTTTCCTGATGATTTTCGGAACAGTCGAGAAAGGAACAGAGTAAATTGAACGGCAATAGGAATCTATTTCGCTATCAGCATCTTCAATGCTCCTTGAGACCACTGCTTCATCAATCTCTCCAGTTTCCTTATCATCAGTGAGCTCTTTTAAGAATTCTTCTGATATTTGTTTCTTTAAATCATCTAATTCTGAATAAGCCATTAATCCCAAAGTCTTTCAAGTATAAGGTTCTCAATTGTTTCGATGTCTTCTGATTGAATATTCATAAAGGGTCTTGAAGGAATAGCAGTTTTTAAACCTTTTCCGGTCAGACCTCCAAAGTGGTGAATTGCAGCGTATGGACTTGTAGAAAAAACCGAGACATCAGAAGCTGAAGCCCGGATCTGAAATGATTGTAACAAATCTCCTTTTTCAATTAAGATTAGACCAGGCCATAATCCTTCTCTTTTTCGCCTCTCAATTGTTGATAATGCAAGAGGCTGCCACTTCTTTGGTCTTCCCTGCAGCAAAAATGTTTTTCGGATCAAATCCTGAATTATTTTGCCGATAGACAGCATTAACGAGACTGATCCTTCCAGACTTCTGCTTATTTTTGAGAGTTTATTCTGAACTCTGCTTTGAGAAAACGAAATAGATAGCATTTAATTTTAAAAGTAACTATAATTAACTAAGGAGTTTATATGCCTGAGTTCCGTCCTTATTTAGAACATTTTATTCCAATTCAAGTTCTGTATAGCTCCAAACCTCTTGCTATCCGTAGAGATGGTGGTCTTGGTGATATTATAATGTCTTTGCCTGTTGTCTATGAAATAAGAAAACGAACGAAAAAACCTGTCCATTACATCTGCCCGTCTCAATTCCATGATTTTTTAAGAACGTTTGACATCATAGTTCATAAAACTTCTGTTAATCCTCACAGATTCTCTCATATCATCGACTTAAACAAAGTCTCAGAAAACAGTCCCATTCGTTCAAAACATATCCCTCGCTGGGAATTATACACTAAATATGCTGGTCTGGCTACCTGCGTCCCCTCCATAACTCCCAAACAGGCAACCAGCCAGCAAACGTGTCAGAATTCCAGGAAACCCGGAGAACTGAAAATGCCTGAATTTAAGATTTCTAAAAAACGACAGGTTCAAAATTCTCAATTAAAACCATATATTGCAGTCGTGCTCAGATCAAAAGCTGCATCCCGAACCTGGAGAAAAATGGGAAATCTGGCAAAAATCCTTTCTTTGACCGAAAAAGTCGCAATTATCAGTCAAAAAAGACTGAAATTAAATGAGAAATATATTAACTTAACCGGACTCTCACTGATAGATTTAGCTGTTCAATTACAACAAGCAAAGCTTCTTATTACAACTGATACTGGAATTCTCCATCTTGGAATGTTACTTAATCTAAACATCATTGCGTTATTCGGAAATACTGACCCAAAATTACGACTCTGGCGGAAAAATAGAGTTCAGGTTATTCAAAGCCAACGTCCCTGTGTACCATGCCATGAAAGAAAAAACTGTAAGGACTGTCTTGAAGACATCGAAGTTGAGACCGTTCTTTCTATTCTTTGACTTCTTTATATAAACACCAGGTCTCATAAAGCGAGTTGAGACCGAGTCTTTTTAGAACTTTTTTGTATTCTGATTTGAACAAATCGACTGCTTTATCAAGAAAATCCTCAAGGCTATCATAATCGACTTTTTTCGAAAGATTTTCTCTTTTTATGCTTATAATATAACCCTCGATTATGGCTTTTGCGACTTGCGGATGCACACCAAATTGTTGAAAATATTCAAGAGTGCCCATTCCAAGAGAGCCATGAGATAAAATGTCCCGATATCCATGAAGAAATGCCATTCTCAAATGATGTTCGACTTCAGCTTTCTCAACATCTTCCTCATCCCAGTTTTCGGGAATTCCTTTACTTTTACAAATCTGTTTATATGTTGATTGATACAGACCTATTTCTTTCAAAGCACCCTCAATATAAAGGGCTGTATCAGCAATTTTAGATGTTAGCTCTTCAACTTCGATTTCCTTGAGCTTTCGGTCAAATTTATCTAAATCTTTCTCAAGCTCCTTTTTCTTCTTCTCCAGAGTAATTTTATCCTTGAGTAATTTGAATCTATTCTCTTTGATCGCAGACCTTCTGTTTTCTATTTGAGCCAGACACTGCCGAATAACCCTGAATGGAGAGGAATCAGCAAGCATTGTCAGAGTCATAAGCCTGGACATAGTTTGAGTATTCTGTTTTCCGAAAGACCTGGTTGCCCGGTTAATTTCAGGCATTGCCTCTGCTATTTTTGCTATTTTTGTTTCATCGAAAGTATGAAACTTAAACAGATTATCTACAGCTCTTGTGGTGATTCGACTGAATAGATTTTTTCTATCCAGTAAATCACCAGGTGGTTTAGTTAGTTCTTTTCTTTTTGCTATCATAAAACTCATAATCCCTCCTTTTTGTTTTTAACAACCCAGATCAGCAAAATCTGATGTTGCTGCCAAAGAATCTCTGCCGCTTGTAAGATCACCAAAATCTGAAGCGTTTCCTGCAATAGAAATAGTGATGTAATCTATTAACTGAGAACTTCCATTGTAACCTCCACCAAAGACCCCCCGATCATCGGTCCCGTTTGAAGTTGCAGATAGATAACCTCTGGCAACTGTCAGGTCACCAAAATCTGAAGCGTTTCCTGTAGTGGAAATTGTAATATAATCTATTGTATTACGATAACCTCCGCCATCATAACCTCCGCCAAATGCTCCACGATTACTACCCGCATTTGAGGTCGCGGCTAAAGTTTCTCTATTACTTGTTAAATCACCAAAGTCTGAAGCATTGCCTGTAGTAGAAATGGTAATATAATCCACTGTATTTTTTTGAAGACCATCATAACCACCACCAAAAACTCCACGTTCATCAGTTCCACTTGAAGTCGCAGATAAAGATTGTCTGGTTCCTGTTAAAGTACCAAAACTTGAAGCATTTCCTGCTGTGGAAATAGTTATATATTCTATTGCATCAGATGAATAACCTCCACCAAAAACTCCACGATCGTTAGTTCCATTTGAAGTAGCTGCCAGAAGCCCTCTAGCATTTATCAAATCACCGAAATCTGAAGCATTGCCTGTAGTGGAGATGGTTATTTAGTCTATTATATTAGAGTCAGCACCACCACCAAATACTCCTCGATCGTTAGTTCCATTTGAAGTAGCTGACAATTCTGATCTGTCAACTGTCAAATCCCCAAAATCTAAAGCATTACCAGAAGTGGAAATAATAATGTAATCTATTACATTTGGATCTCCGTATCCACCTCCAAAAACTCCTCGATCAGCCATATTCTTTTAACCATATTTCTTTTTTTTTTTTAACAAGCCAGATCAGCAAAATCTGATGTTGCTGCCAAAGAATCTCGGGAGCTTGTTAAATCACCAAAGTCCGAAGCATTACCAACAGTGGAGATAGTAATATAGTCTATCATCGACTGAGAATTTCCACTAAAGCCACCACCAAAAACTCCCCGATTGTCAGTTCCATTTGAGGTTGCAGTAAGACTGGATCTGGCAGCTGTCAGGTCACCAAAGTCTGTAGCATTACTTGTGGTAGAAACAGTCACATAGTCTATAATATTGATAAAGTCTTCTACGAACCCCCCCCCAAACACACCGCGATCACTACCTCCATTTGAGGTCGCGGCTAAAGCTTCTCTATTATTTGTTAAATCACCAAAGTCTGAAGCGTTTCCTATAGTGGAAATAGTGATGTATTCTATTGTATGAGATCCCTCTATAAAAACCCCACCAAAGATTCCTCGGTCATTGGTCCCATTTGAAGTTGCAGCTAAGGATTCAATGTAGCCTATCAGATCACCAAAGTCTGAAGCATTGCCTGTAGTAGAAATAGTAATGTAGTCTATTATATTGGAAGAAGACCCACCACCAAAAACTCCACGGTCATCAGTCCCGTTTGAAGTTGCAGATAACGATTCTCTATCGCTTGTCAGATCGCCAAAATTTAAAGCATTTCCAATAGTAGAGATAGTGATATAATCTATTACATTAGAAGAAGACCCACCACCAAAAACTCCACGTTCATCGGTTCCATTTGAGGTTGCTGCTAAAGAATCTCTGCTATTTGTCAAATCACCAAAATCTGAAGCATTTCCCGTGGTAGAGATAGTGATATAATCTATTACATTTGTTGAGCCTCCACCTCCAAAAACTCCTCGATCAGCCATTGATTTCTCTCAGTTTAGACAAAGTTTAAACAAATCGTTTAAAGTAGTCTGAAAGGTCCACATTCCATTATGCTGAACTGGAATTGTCAGATCCACGTAAATCTTATAGCCAAGCTCTCTAAGACGATAACAAACATAGAAATCTTCGGGATAATATTCCTTATTTATAACCCCGGTTTTGAAAATATCATAAGCCTGTTCTGTCAAAAAACCTCCTCGTGAAAACTTGCGATCATTATAATAAACATCTGAAATTTTTACAAGAGCTTCGATGACTTTTCTGGAAAACATTAAAACAGCACTTCCAACAAGGGTAGTCTCAGCAAGACCATCAGAAACATCAAGAATTTCTCCGATATTAAGAACCGGAGAGCCATTCTTATTGAAACCTTTTAATGGAACCGGAACACCAATAACATCAACGTTTCGCTTAAGCAAAGCAGGAATGCAGTTATTCGGAATTCCTATATCTGCATCGATAAAAATCAGATGAGTATATTTTTTGTTAAAATAAAAATATGACGCAAGATCATTCCTTGCTTTTGGAACTAAGGATTGATTACCAATTGTAACAAAGTCTATATCAATTCTACTTTTTAAAGCTCCTTCTTTTAAGGCAAGCATGGAATTAAGGTAGTCCATGTGTAACTGACATCCATAAGCAGGAGTGGCAATCATTAAGTTTGGTTTAGTCTTCATCTTTTTTATAAATCCAGGGAAATGTTCCGACATTCTCCAAAAACCCTGTCCAGATTAGCATTCTTAACTATTCCATCAAGGTCTCTGGTCTCTTTATCATTAATCAATCCAGCCTTAAATGCAAGAAGAGATAAAAGCTCCTCGGGAGACATCTCTTGTAGATAATCAATTGCAGGTTTACTATTGGTAAATTTTGACAGTTTATAATCATTTCTGTCAAGTATCATACCGTGAAACAGATTGTGTGCACTGTATCCAATTAATGACCCCGCCTCTCTCTCCAACAGCGTGAATGGCTGAATGTCAATCCCTCTGATGGAATGAGTAACCTGAAATTCTTTATCGTCAATTGCTGACGTTAAACAAAGATCAGGCTGTCTATCGAAATAAAGAGCTACATCGAGAGGAAAATGACATTTTTTTCTAATAACAGTTTGTTTATCCTCAAAATCTAATGACAATCCCCGGTTTCTGCAAAACCGGTCATAATAGTATTCAATTTTAACATTTTTCATAAACTCAATCGGCACCAGCTCCAAAGACTGACATTCCACCGGTGGAAAAGAAATCTCATCTTTAAAAGGACCCTCTGTCCAGTAATAGGAATTAGCCTTTCTAACTTCTGCTATTTCTCGTCGGTCAGCAAAAATCCGGTACCTTTTTAACGGGAGATTTGCCCAATCTACCCGGACTCCTTGAATCCAGACCGGTTTCTTCCATTTAAACGAAATAACCGGTTTTATATCTCCAAAATATCCCACATCGTAGGGTTTCCAACAACTTGACTTATCGTCAGCTACAGATTCTGGTGAAAAGCCTTTTGCACTGGAAGCTGAAATTTCTGAAAGCGGTGTTATATTATCACCCTGCTCATTTAAAATGATAATTTGCTTTATTCCAGACGGAGGAGGATATTTTTCAAACCTTTCCAAAGAAAAAACACGAGTACTATTTCCCCTCTTTGCAATGTCAGCTTTGGTGCAATCGCAGAAATAAACACTGGAATGATTTATCAGCTCTCTTATTTTTTTCTGGTAAATGTCGACTCGATCAGACTGTTTAACCACAAAATCAAACTTAAAACCGAACCTTTCAAAATCTTCCTGTAATTCTCGTTGAAATCGGATTCGCTGTGGAGTGAGATGCTGACCATCAAGTCTGAGAAAAAATGTTCCGTTGTTTTGACGTGCGAAAATATAATTTAAAAGGCAATTATAAAGAGTTCCAGGGTGTGCAGGACCGGTGATTGAGGGAGCAAAGCGTACGATTGTTTTCAACATCCTGTCTCCTGATATGAAATTTTAGACATTTCGGTTTAACCATTTTTCAAACTGAAAAAGCTCATCAAAAGTTTCTTTCCCCCACTTTTGCTTCAACATTTTGTAATGCTTTTTATATTCATCAAGGGGCCTCTGCTTGGTCTGAAATCCGATATGGTGCACAAATACATCTCTAACATTGATTAAATCGTAACCTGCTTTCCTTACTCGAATAGAATAGTCAATATCTTCAGCTCCCCACTTCATCCCAAATCCATCAAATCGGCCAACCTTTTCAATCACTTCCCTTCGAAAAAAAATGAGAAGTGGAATCAAATAAGGACATGGCTGAAAAACATTAGTACTTATAACTGATTTTCTCTGAAGGCCAGAAACAAAATCTGAACATGGTGCAACTGCTCCGACACGGGGTGAGTAAAATCCTGAAAGAAGGAGTTGCAACCAGTCGCGGGTCATAATTTCAATATCCTGGTCACAAAATCCAATAAAATCAGCATCACTGGATGCTAAGTCAATACCTGAATTTCGAGTTGCCGCAACTCCAAGATTAATTTTATTTTCAAATGTTTCAATTCCATGTTTTTTAAGCCATTCAGCAGTTCCATCAAACGAGCAATCATCAATTGCAAAAAATCTGAATTTTTCTGATTTTTGAGAATTCATCTCCTGAATACTCTGCACCGCCTTTTTCACTGGTGTTATTCCGTTATAAGTAAGCATAATTAAATCAACTTTTGCATCAATCCAGAAAGTGTCATCTCCTCCAGTACAGTGAAGTAACCTGTCTTTTTCAATAACTTTCTCCTGAAGCATTCTGAGATTATTTTGCATTGGGACAAGCCGCTTTAGATCGACTGTCTTATAATGACTCGTTTCATAACCGCCATGAATAAAAATGCGAAACCCGGCTTTTTTTACTTTTTCATTCCAATCAAATCCTTCATCAGCTTCGGTCGTTCCATCAGCTTTATAGCGAAACCGACAGGTCGGAACCTTTTCTAACACTCTTCGGGCGATAATCAGACATCCGGCTCCGACACAGTCTTTTTCTGCTAACTCTCCCCGTTTTAAGTCCTCAGTAATAGTCCACCCCTCCGACACCCGGGATAATGCCATAGGAACAATTCCTTCTTCTTTAAAAACATAGCTGACCGGGGCTACCACATCGAGGTTAAGCTTTACAAGGTCAAGAACATCAACCGGTGGAACTATATCAGCATCTACAAACATCAAAAAGTCGAAGTCGCTGGAGAGAAATTCTTTGATTATTACATTTCTTGCATTATCAAGTGGAATTAGATTTTCAGGCGTCCAGATTTTCACCTCGAAATCAGGATGAGTAGCCCATCTCAAAAACATAATGGAAAGTTCAGTGCGAATATTTCCAAGATTGGGAACAGCGATAAGAATTCGTGGCTTTTTCAACATCCGACCTCCTCAAAAGTTAAGCCATACGGTGTCCCGGATGGAGAAGCAAAGGAATCTGAAATTTGGCTACTTATTCCGCTGTGCTTATAAATTTTGTTACCGGTTATATCGCATGAGATAAGGTTTGAGCCATCAAATGCAAGTCCGAAAGGAGATTGATACGGACTGCTGAAACTTTCCAGAATTTCCTCACTCACTCCAGAATGTTTAAAGATGGAATTTGTGTCATTCGATGCTGAAATAAGATTTCCCTCAGCGAATGTGAGACCGGACGGCTCAGGAGAGGGGGAGGAGAAACTGGATGATATAACATCACTCAAACCGCTGTGAAGATAAATCAAATCGGCATAGTAATAACAAGAAACAAGATTGCTGCCATCAAAAGTTAATCCAAGGGGATCTGCTTTGGGAGTAGAAAAACTATCCAAAATAGTTTCACTGATTCCGTCATGTTTAAAAATGGAATCTCCGTCCTTGTCACATGACCAGAGATTTAATCCATCAAATGTAAGTCCTGAAGGAGTACCGGACGGACTTGAAAAGGAGTTCAAAATGTTTGAACTTATTCCATCATGTCGATAGATTGTGTTAGTATCATTATCACAGGAAATTAGATTACCAGGCATTATTCTATATCCTCTTTTTTCACTTTATCACTTAGTTTTTCTCTTAGTCTATTTATCCCGGCAGTTGGGTCGTCAGGATCGAGAACCGGAGAAGGATTCTCAAGTTTTAAAATCTCTTCCACCACCTTTCTTTCATCCGTAATTTTCAGAAATGGTGGATTCCAACTTCGGACAAGAGAATCCGCTTCATCCCAGGAGTTGGTAGGTGATACTTGAGGAGATTCACAGAATCTTTCAATTTCTTCCCGGCTCCCCTCAATTAACCACATCTGTTCCCGAAGAAAGTCTTTCAATGTTCGATTATATGAAATCAATCTTCGAGAAAGACCTTTAGAGATATACTCATCCGGGTAGTGATAATGTGAGTGAGTGCCGGTGGAATTAACTGTTACTTTGGGGCGAACAATAACCAGTTTCTTCATTGTATTCTCCTTCAATAACCAGTTTTTATTGTATTCTCCCTTTTCATTACTCTAATTTTGTGAGTATGTCAAGCTAAAGAAACAACCGGTCGATTTCAAATCTCTCCACACATTCAATTCCATGAAGATTTGCAAAACTGTCTGAGTGAAAGATTTCGAGATATTTTTCACTCATGTAATACTTTTGACTTTGACTTTTGTGGCTTTTGAGTGCTTTCATCTTGAGATAAAAGCAATCAGTTATATCAACAAACAGTCTGGCTCTAAAACTCAAGTCGCTGCTTAATAGTGAGTAGAATAAAACACTGATGTCTGATCTCCTTATTGCCGATATAGCCATTTTTGAAACTTTCCGGTGATCTTGATGAGAATCCCGGTGAGAGGGAACCAGGACCAATGAAACGTTTTCACTTTTGATTATTGTTTCAAGCTCTTGAACAATTTCTAGATAAGAGTCAACTCCGACTTTCTCCCGAAAAACAATTTTGTCAGGATTTAAGTAAGCCAGAGCATTTTCACATTCTCTCTTACGATCAAGACCACTCGTGGGGTCATTTTCTCCTCCCAGTGATGCAATGTAAATGGCCAGAGAAAAATTTGACCTGAACTTAAATAGCGTTCCAAAACACCCGTATTCAAGATCATCAGGATGAGCTGCAATTCCAAGAACAGAACCAGAAAAAATATCACTTCTCACCTTCAACTCCTTTCATATGTCTTAGGTAAGCCCACAATAAAATGTGATAGTTAATAGAATCCTGAATACTCTCAGTGAATTTCTCAGAAAAGGGTAGGCCTTGCTCGATAACATCAAAAATAAAACACAGGTGCTTTATCCACATTCCGAGCAAAGCCTTCTGAGGCGAACATCTAAGCATTTCCGCAGAACGATTGAAATTGTAAAAACGATCGTCATCCCGCGAATATTGTTTTGCCTTTTCGCCAAGCAGATCTTTGCATGATGAAAAAATCGTATCAGTCGCCTCCTGAAATTCTGCAGAAGTCAAAAAATTTTCCATAATTCACTCCTTTTTATTAATTTTCCATGGCTTATACCACCCCTTATCGTTATAGAATCTAAAACGAATTCCATTCCGCCGTAGTTGCGATTTTACTAATTCACTTTCCTTTGAAACGGGTCCCTCTATAGTTCTATTTACCAGATCAAAAAATGCGTCCTTAACGAAAATTCCTTTTTCATTTCCACCTACTCCCCCTATTTTTCCAACCAGATTCAGTTGAGCTAAAATTTCAGTGACTACATCAAGAGGATTACATCTTTTAGGGTATGCATTTTCCTTTAGAATCTCGACAGGAATTCCGCCTGCCAAACACCCATCGGGTAAGTCCCGATTGACTAAGGATTTCGCAGCAACCACTACATTATCTCCAATTACAACACCTGGATTAATCAAAGCCTCCGGAAGCCACACCCGATTTCCTATTTTGACCGGACCCCACTGTGCGGGAAAACCATCAAGAATCGATAAATACGCCCCATGTGTGAAAATTTTAGTCTCTATTCCTATTCCTACTTCATCTCCAATATCAACTCCCCGGGCAATATTGATTTGAGATCTTTCTCCCATATGAAGAAAGTCTCCAGCCTTCAAATAAGCACAGGCATCAAAACAAGAGCCGCCTCCTATAAAACTTCCGTGATCCAGAAATGCTTCATTTCCAATCTCTACCCGGGTTCCCTGAATTCGAACGCCTGATCTTAAAATTGATCTATCACCGATATATCCTTTTTTAACATCAATAATGACGTTCTTTTCAACTATGCAGCCGTCTCCTAAGTAAAAATTACCAACCCACATTTATGACTCCTTGAAATTACCAATTTTCGGGAACTGACACCACCTGGAACCATCCAGAAGTGGAATTCTCATCTTAAGATTATATGGATAAAGATAAAGATGTTTTAAAAAAAAAGGAATGCCATAGCGAACGCACTCGTCCTTGAGTTCCTGAAACCATCTGAGCTCATAATGGCGACGGTTAGGTCCTGATTCAGGAGCAGCAATAACCCAGTCAATACAGTCGTGCTTTTTTGCAATTGATACTTTTTCAAGGAGCGGTTCAAAAGAAACAAAATGGCATACCGCGGGAACCGTGCAGAGTTTGTCAATTCTCCACAGATATTCTGGACTTTCAACGGTTGTTCCAAGCCATAAGTTAGGTAAATAATCTCCTCCACCAAGCTCACGGCAAGGATTATCAGGAGTGATTCCATACATCTTTTCTTCAATTTTCTCCGGCCTTTTTGTCAGCACGAGAAACGTATGCTGCGGACAGGCCGCGATTACTTCTAAAACGTCATCGATAAACGACGTTGGAACTTCCTCATGAAAGAAATCGCTCATTGAACATAGAAATATCGTTTTTGGTTTCTTCCATTTGAGCGGATACTCCAAACGGTTGTGATGTAACACAACTCGAAATGGTTCGTCTTTTGGGTATCCATATCTTCCAGCAAACCGTCTTGAAATTCTCCTTGCACAGCAGTTCACGCAACCTTTAGAAACCGCTGTGCAACCCGTTATCGGGTTCCAGGTCTCTCTTTTTGATCCATCAGGGCTCCGAACCCATTCGATTAACGTGGACATACTTTTCTCCTTTCAATTTCACTACTCGAAACGGATGTTCCACTAAAGTTCCTTGCTCGGTTTCAATATGGCATCCATCATTCTCAAGACCCAAACAGACACCTTGATTTATGATTTTTCCGGATTTTGGAACTTTTCGGCTCCACCTCTCTCTTGGTAACTCACCCGAGCCGACCTGTGACTGGTCAGTCTCATAATCTATAATCACAACCGGATCTCCAGCATTTAGGGAGTGAACTCGGTTCTTAAAAATATATTCTCTTTCTTCTTCTTCAGACATAACGAGACCCATTTGAAGAGTTTTCTCTCGAACGTCTTTATCCACTATTTCTTTCCAGATTCTGTTTTCTCTTTCGATCCAGAATGGCAATGCTCTGATTTCCCAGGGAACAACTACCAGATGTTTCTCCCAGTTATGCGATACTGTTCCTCCCCAGTAGTGAACATAATAGTAATCTGGTTCAACTCCATACCAGGTTGCAGCAGCAGCTTTGGTTTCCGGATCAATTTCCCATTTTCCGGGAATTCTCACGCATTCATACTCACATTGAGCACGAAAATATAACCAGCAGCCTGGCTCATGATACCATTTGTCATCCCGATGATGGAAGACCTCCTGATAGCCTCGAACTTCCTGGAAAGGACCCCAGTTTCCTCTTCGCCAGTAGCCTATCAGCCTATCAGGCATTTTCATTCTTCGCCTTAAATCAGTTCCGTAACAAATCATAAAGTTATCATTTCTGAGTGTTTCGGCCTTCAACTTTCTAAGGATTTCAGTTCGATATAAGGTTGCACTTGAGTTAATGTAAAGCCGATCGGCTGCTTCTCCAGGAACTTCCCAGAACCAGCCAACCATTGCTGTCCACCTATCGGTCATATTTTCAAAATATCGGTCAAGCCAGTAATCCTGTAGTGCACGGCAATCAGTCTCAGTGGCAAAGTAGAACGGAGTTTCTATTATGTCGATAGCTGCATCCAGTGCTCCAGCATGCCATCGAAGGTCAGGATGAGGCTTGATAACCTTAACCCCATTCCCAAGACGAGTTCTGGTAATACCCTCAATAGACCTGTTTCCGTCAGGTGAATTGTCCATCACCAGAATATCAAAAGAGTAGTTATTCTTAAATGACTTTAATGAGGCAATGACTATTTGAAGCCACTTTGTGGTGAATGCATGAGGAATTACAATTGTGAGATCTTTCAAAGGACACCTCCAGTTTTAGTCAGAACTTCATGTTCCAACTCTTCTTTTTCTTCATCATCTAAAGGAGGATTCCGATTTTCTCCTCGCCGATGGAAATGAATACCAGAGATATGTGAATAAATTTCCTTTCCTATATCAGAGAAATCAGGCAGATGTAATTCGTTACGTAAACGGGTGAATCCTCCATCAGTGCTGAGCTCTTTCAATGAAATTCGAACAACAAGCTTATCTCTTTCTTTCAGAATTTTTTCATACAAATTACTTCGTCGTTCTATTTCAAGACACTCCCAAAAACAAAGCTGATAATCATGCATATTTTGCCAACCTGGAAAGTCCAGCACTCCGGGATCATCTGGTCTTAAATAATAGACATCACTGCGACGTCCCGGAATTGTATCTAAATGGTATAAACTCGTTGCAACTTCTCTATGAGGACGGGTAAGAATAATTAGATCAGGCTGAATTCCGAGATCAAGAAGAGGCTCAAAAAATCCTTTGCAGAAAACATGACTTGTCTCTATATAAACTCCTGAACTTTTCAACGAAATAGCAGGAAGTTTTTCATAAACCAGAAAGTCATAAAGAAAGTCTCTATTCTTTTGGCCTTTATGTAAAACCCATTCAAATCGAGGTTTTGGCTCATGACAGCTTGTAACTCCAGATAGCAGACTACAGATTGCTGCTAGATACTGAGTTCCACTTCTTCCCGGTGTTGCGGTAAAAATCAGACGTTCTTTTTCCAGTATTGCCTTTGTAGCTCTATCAACCTTGAGTTCTCTCATTATTAGTACCTTTCATCAAATAGCTGGCCTATCCACCGTTTTAACATTCCCGGAACCTTTCTTGCGTTTGTAAGATGAAGTGGCGTGGTTAACCGGTCAGGATTATCAGATTGAGCCAGTTTACCAACTATCTTTAATTTTTCATTTGAAACAGTAAACCTTCTTTGAACAATAGCCATACCAAAAAAATCAGGTTCAATTATCATTGAGAAATTATTCTGACATTTCTTTTCTAAAAATTCCCCTATATGTGGAAACGAAAGAACGTCATGAAAAAATGCAAAGCCTCCAGGCACAAGCCATTTTGAAAAATTATTCCAATCAGTCTTAACAGTTTCTTCTGTATGGTCTCCATCAACAACAAGCATGTCAATTGACTGATTCCAGCGAGAACCTACTTCCTGACTCTTTTCATGATAAAAAGTGCAGATGTCTTCAAATTGTAAGCTCTCTAACTGTCTTAAGAATGTTGCATGGCATCGTTTGAGTGGTTTGCCATCTTCTCCATAGCGAACTCCATTTATCGGAGTATAATCATCAAGAGGTCCCCAATCTTCACTGTCGATAGTATGAAGATGACCAGTTCCATTATCCTGAATTCCCTGCAAAAGACATAAGGATGAACCTCCACTACCAACTTCAAGAATGAGCTCCGGGCGAGCGGTTCTGACAAAACCATATAAAAGCCAGCCCAAACCCAAAGTTCTTTTTGCACCTGGACCAGTTCTTAGTATTTCTGGACCTGCTGGCCCAAACATAGCACTCCCCGCTTGTTGGGTAATGATTTCATCAAGAGAACTCACTGTCTATCTCCTTCAGCCACAAAACAGACAACCGTTTTAAAAGGACATCTCCATAAAAAGGGTCCAAGCTTTTTAAGAATCTCATCAAAGCTCCAGCAGTAAACCTGTTTCTCATAGGGATTTATTGCATATTCTTCTTCTTCCTGAGTATATCCAGCATACCATTCCAGATCAGGAGCAGGACGCACAATAGTAGAAAGCCATAGAAATTTCGTCTTTTTTCTAACTGCTGACCAGACCTGCAAGGCCTTTTCTCTTGGTAAATGGTCGAGAACATCACCAAAAATAATCAAATCATAATCTTCTAATTGATCTCGTAAATCGTAAATGTCTCCAATTATTAAACGGTCGTATTTCTGCTTTAATCCAAACTGGTTTATGTAAGGTTTGAATACCTCCAGACCAGTAATGGATACCGGGGACTCAAAGCATTTTGTCACCTCGCTCCATGAGCCGGATCCCTCAACCGCCTTTCTGGCTGCAACCTTAACCCGTTTTCCTTCGACTTCATGAATAAGATCAGCATAAACACCGGCTCCAGGGCCGACATCAAGTATTTTACGGGGTGAAAATGAGTAGACCCAATCCTTAAATAACTCTTTTCCTTCGTTGGACGAGAATGCCATAAGTTAAGCTCCTTTCTTTTTGAAGGTTGATAGACAGTATTCTTTATATTCTTCAGATCGATCCCTATCCCAATCATAACCGGGATATTCACCCCATTTACGCCACTTGTCTTTTATATATTCTGGCCAGGGATAAGGAGTGTAAGTAGCTTGCCCCATGTTAAGCTGACTGCGAAACCATTTAGGAGCTTGTTTCTCAGGACAGAACGGAGTGGTTTCCTCAAACTCATCTCCCCCCTCAGCCCAAAATTTAAAGGCCTTGTTCCCAAAGCTGCGATGTAAATGGATGTTGTGAATCCCCGGCAAGCAGAGGATAGGAATTGGTTCTTTATTCAATACGCAATGAAAGAACGAACCACCCATCCCGGGATTTTTGACAAAATGGATTCCAAGACCGGATCGCCAGAAGTGGATATGAGGATCGTAGAATGGCAACCCATCAAATATCTGTTTTGCATGCTTTGACTGAGACCTCCATTCAGGAGTGATAAACCTTTCTGAAGAGTGCCGAATAGAATTGTATTTTGACAGCTCTCCGGACTCTTCCATTTGCTTCACTGTTTTAAAAAAATCCGGAGTATACATATCATCTGCGTCACACTTCAGCAAAAAATCGGGTTTAAATATCTCTTCAGCTCGTTTTAACGCCTGTGATCTAAAGAAAGGCTCATTGTATGCTTTGTCGAAACGAGGAAGATTGGTTGGAACACTTTCAATAACTAATGGGATTCGGTCTCGGACCGTCTCTTTTGCTACTTGAATGGTTTGGTCTTCACACCCTTGATCCTGAATATAGATTGCATCCACATAGTTAACTACAGACTCGATTGCCATAGAGATATAGTATTCCTCAATTCCGGAATAGCTACGAACCACCATCCATACAGCGATTTTCATTTTGTTCCTCTCAATTAAAACAGACTCTTCAGTTTATCGACCACAAAGTCTTTATCTTCTTTCAACCTCAATTTTATTTTCGTAATTTCCTTAATTCCTGTCCAGGCATGAAAATCATACATATCCCAATCTCGATCAGAGAAGGTAAGAATGGGAGCTACTCCAACTCTTTGTGCTGTTAAATATCGGGAATCCCAGGGAAGAATAAAAGCTCTCTTCCCCCAAACTGAAGCTGGAATGGCAGCATGAACTCTACCGGACACAACGAAAGAAGCAGATGCTATTGCATGAGCCAGTCCTTTCTCAGTCTTAACCCACTCAACATCCCAGTTTTGTCCCCTGCACCAGTCAAAATCGAGTGAGTCCATAGTTATAACCTCTGGATTATAGGTTTCTTTAAACCATTTTTGAAATTGGATAAAATCACTCAAAAAGACGTCATCACAGGATTCTCGTGATACTCCATCCCACGGGTTAAGGAACACGAGCAGGGGTTTTACTGATCTGGAAATTTTAAGGTCCAGGGGAAATTTAACATGAGCCGCGGGACAGATCGAGTCGAAAGCATTAACTCCGACTGCTCGCAGAATATGAAAAGCAAGTCGGTCTCTTGTGCCAACGTAGTCAAACTGACTGAATATTTCTTTTAATTTCTCCCTGGTGTGCTGTCGGGTTATTTCCCAGTGACCGTTAGCATCTTTTTGAAAAAGATAAACTGAAAATATATTAGAGGCCAGAGGAAAACAACTGCCAATTCCAAGAGCAACTTTTCGTGAATGAATAAAGGAGAGAATTTTCTGAAGAACAGCATACTTTCTTGATTGATGACATTTATCCCAGAGCCACGGAGTTCCTGAAAGAACAAAAAGGTCAATATTCTTTTCTAAAGATTCAATATAAGAGTCACTTGCTTCTGCGTTACCCAGATCATAAATCAGCTCATCATAAGAACCAAAAGCAGTTTTAAGAAGTTCCCTGACACCTGAGAGAATTATTCTATCTCCCAAATTAGTGCTTTTGACAGGATGTAAGATAGCTATTTTCAAAAAAACTCCTCCAATTTTTTAACAACCATTTCCGGTCTTATCTCCCGCATGCATCTTGTATCTACATTTATACAATAATATCGATCTTCTTCACTCCCCGATTGCCATTCTATGCATGGCACACATTTAACATTTGAAACAAGAGGAACCATATTAGGATAATATTTGATTCGCCATTCAGGAGGCAATGACCCAAATAGTGCTACAGTTGGAATATCTAATGCACCAGCAATGTGCAACAATCCGTTATCAGTGGTTATGAAATAATCGCAAAGTGAAATAAATGCAATTAACTGAAGCAACCCAACCCCCACAATTGATTTAACCCTTGAATGTGGAAACGAATACCAGAGATTTGAACCAAAAATAAGAAATTGATAATCAGGTAGCAGCTCTACTAAGTCTCGAACATAGGTCTCAATCCAGGACCTGAGCCTGAATGCAGAACGAGGAGCAAGACCGATAAGGCAAGAATTTTTGATTTTTTTAAGAAATTTCTGAGCTTTCGGAATTTCCTTCTGATAAGCGGGGAGAACAATCTTATAATTATCAATATGAACTCCACAGAATTCAGCGATAGAATCAATTCGATGTTGACGATTCCTACGAATGCTGTAATTCTCTAACTCATTTCTTAAATCCAGAACCATAGTGGAATCGCTGTTTGGATTGGCTTCTTCAGTAACTCTTTCAAGGTCTTTATTTCCATCAAGAAGAGGAAAGTATGTCGGTGAAGTCACAAACGTAATAGGATAAGAAAAAGTCTTCTTTAAAGCTTTAATTACCGGAGTACAAAGAAGAATGTCTCCTAATCCACCCATCCTGATAAATTCAATTCGGCTTTTCTCGCTCCAGTTCCGTTTTCTTTTAACCGTTTCCTTTGTTTTTGGGATTTCAATAAGTGAGTTCGAAAAACGTGGCATATTTCAGTTCCGAAGGAATTCTTCAGGTGAAGCCCCCTTAGAAGTAATTAAATAAATTGGCTGTTCGGAAAAAAGAAGAGTTGAACCAATAATTTCTTTTCCATATATATCAAGAGCAACAGCACCCGGAGGAAATTTCTTCCGGATTTTTTCATGTTCAAGAAAAACAACATGGATTTCTTTATCGGGGGTTTCAAATTTATACCATTCAAACAAGTCTGTCAACCATCGTTCAGGTTCAGGAAAGACTTTTAACTGGCCAACAAATTTTGCATTTTTCAGTAATCTGATCATTTTTTTATATGCATAAAATGCCTTCCGGGGTTCTAAAGTTCCTGGTTTCAGAATTCCCCAGCCCTGAAACAATAAACAAAACCAGATCCAGTAAGAAACAAGACCGATATTTGAAATAGTATTCTTCACCAATGAAATGGCCTGTTCCTCCTCAGTTTTGATAATATGCAAAAATTTAGGATCACCAGAACAGGGAACTCCTGTCTCGGCAACTGCAAGATCCATTTCCGGTTTTCCGAATTCAGCAATGAGACTCTTCATCTTTAGAATTCCAGCAAGAAGGTTTTTCCTGCCTCCATATCCATAGCAGTAAAGGTTCATTGAGCAAAAATCCATAAAATCAAGTGCACCAGAGCCAAACATCCTTTTGAGAAAGTAAGACCGGTCCTCGTTTCCAAAAAAGCCATTAAATGTTCCGGAGATAAATCCACCTGCTCCAATTGAATTAAACGGAGAGACCTCCTTGCCGGCTTCATAGAAACAACGCAGTTCATCTACAAAGCCTTCTGCGGATCCAGACCAGCGACATCCGGGTTGATGAGAACGTGTTTCCGGTTCTCCTCCAAAATCCCAGATTGTTATTTGGGGATATTCTTGAAAAAGTTTTTTGTAAAATGAAGAAGAGGTTTGAGAAGAAGACCTGGGAGGTACATATTTTCCAATAATCTTTATATTTGCAGAAATCAAGCTATCAAGAAAATTAGGGGAGGGAGAAGTAAGATGAAGTGGAATTTGAACTGAATCGACACTCAGATCTGTCAAAGATGAGATAATATTTTGATTAGGAACAGAAGTAGCAATTCCAAACATTCTTAACCTGCTTTGGGAGTTGGGGAAAACAGGAGAATCTGAAATATTCCTGATCAGGAAATTCCATTTAGCTCAGCATATTTATCGGACCAAACCGTAACCAGAGCAGCAATATCCTCGGTGTATGATGCGTTCTGGAAATAGATTTTATCAATTATTAAGTCCCCACGATTGAATGCCCATACTTTTCCCATAATAGATATATCCCAGTAAATCGCATCATTCGAGAGCTTGTTAAACTTAATTGAGAGAGAGCCATCAACTCCTATAAAACCAGAGCTTGCAGGAACTCGATAGTCGCTTCCAAATAACGCCTGAAAATCTGCACCGACGTCACATAGATTCGCAGGATTATCAAATCCTGTATTCTTTGCAATTAAAAGGTTATAACACTTATATTTGGATGGACGTAGCCCGGATAATAATTTAGCCTGGAGCTGTAAAGCGTTAAGGGTCTTCATAGCAAACTTTCTAATTTAAAAACCGGTCAATTCCTTAATCCGGCGACTGATATAATCCACAACAGTTTTTCGAGTCTCTGCACCTCGTGAGTTCTCCTGATCAAGGTATCGTTCTAACTCACTTACCTCAACATGGTCCTCAAGAAATTCCCGAACTTCAGGCACAGTCATTTTAGAGATGTCCTGTAGAGGTTCAATTTCTTTATCTTTAGTAGGAGGCTCAGGATTTTCGTGAATACCCTGAACCTCCTCAATGTTTTTCAGAGATAACTGACGCTGAATTTCATCGGGTTGAAGAAAATCATCAGGAATAATCTCACCGGGTTTTAATTTGAAAACCTGGTTATCGATCCCATGAAGGATTGGTTCCAGAATCCGAAATGGCATTTTTTCCCCCTTTTTTATGCACTTATTACATCCTTGATTAAATACCCAGCGGTGTTTGCGACTATTCTCTCATCCGATATTTGGTGCTGGACTCTTACGACGTCGCTTTTTTTAGGTTTATCTTCGTAAGTTTCAACAAGCATACCTTGAGCCCTCAAGGTATAAGCGAAACTCATAGTTCGCTTCGAGGGCCTTGGGTTAACAACCCCTATCCAGACATTATGACCCCATATCCGTTCGATTACTTCCGATACGCCTGGCATTGCAGTGTTTTGCCTTGCACCCGGATAAACTGCTTTCATGCCCCAGAGACGAGCAGGAAAGCCGTCTTCAGTCAACTGACGAGAGTCCTGTTCTTTCATTAAAGCCCTGATGGATGGATGACGTCTGATTTTTCGCCAGACCTTGACCGGAATAGCGATTGTATTTGGTTCTGCTGCTCCCAATGCAACCTGTTCCCGGGCGTCTTCAACGTTCCCCTCGGGATCCGAATTAACGTAATCACTCCACTGGGCTGTCCCACTCAGGGTCTCGTAATAGTCTGACGAAAAGTAATTTGACGTATCAGTGAAAAGCTCAGCGATTCGTTTGTCATAATTGAGCAGCAGTAATTCAAGTTCTATCTCCTGAGTTGTTTTTGCGAGATCAAGGTATTTTTTCCACTTCTTGAATTCCCGCCAGTCAATGGGTTTCTCCAGGGTATGCTCTTCGCAGTGATAAGAGGCCGTGCTTACCTTCCAGTCAAAGGTGGAAGCCCTACTACCGAGAGCACGGATGTCATCATAAACTCCAGATAAGTTGGTTTTATCAAATACAAAATACGTGCCGTCTTCATTTTCTTCACCCACATCAATGGGAGGGGCCAACTTCTCAGCTACAAGCCCCTGTTGTGGATATGCAATAGCTAACTTAGTGAGAACCGGATGAACTTTAGCTTCATCAGATTGAGTGATAAACATGATAAAATCCTCCATTCAAAAATATTTGGTTTTTATTACGACAGGTCGGAAAAAAATGGAGAATTTCAGCATGACTGAAACATCTTCTATTAGAAGGAGAAACAAGAAAACATTATTCTCTTGTTCTATCTCACGAAAGGGCAACCTGTTTTCTTCTATGTAAAAATAATTTGAATTTTGCACCATCTTCTGCGTCTTCGAGTGCGATTCCTGAAATCATCTTTCCTGCACCATAAGCACCGGAAATTGTCTTGAATCTGCCATTCTCAGCCGCAGTTGCACTATAAATTGCTTCAACTTCATCACCTCGGGTTATTGCTCCGGAAGCAAAAGCCCAGGTTATTCCAAAATGGACAACAGGAACTGAATTTCCATCCAGAGCATCTTCTTGAGCAACTCCTTCAATATTGACTCCATCTCCACTTTCCCCTCGTTCCAGTTCCTTAACCTGGTGATCATCTGTTCCAGCAATAACAGCGTGGTACTGAAGAATATCACCTTCTGCCTCGAAACTCCCTTTGTAAGGAGTTTCCATTGGAATCGCTGGAGTTCTTGCCATAATCCTACCTCCTATTTACATATTTTTGGTTATTTCTTCAAATGCTTCTTCATAAGTTACTTTAGGATGTTCCTTCATATAAGCCTGAATCTTAAGGTCAAGTTTGTGGCCTTCCTCATCAAAACCCTCGGGAACATGACTGTCATCATCAGAAGAGACCGGGAGCTTTTTGTCTGGAATGAAAAGCTTGTTTTCCTTTTGCATCTCTGACATTTTTTCCCAGATTTCAGTAAATTTTTCCCAGTGAGATTTCGGGTCTTCTTTTTCAGAAAACTTGACTGGATTATTCCAATCCAATGACAGAGCCAGACTCATAAGTCCGCTTTCGTCTACAAATGCAGGTGCCCAACAGTTGGATTTGAGTTTCTCCATAAACCTTTCCACATCCTTAATATGAGCATTTCTCCGTTCTTTTTCCCGTTCATCACGAGTCAATGAGATCTGTCTTTGCTGATGTTCAGCTAATCTCTCAAGCTGGTCAATTTTGGAATCTTTCTCTGCTAATTGAGCTTCAAGAGCTGCAAGTCGAACCTCCAGTTCTGTGAACTCAGCGGACTTCTTTTCCGGATATGGAGATGGATAAGGATAAGCCGGTTTCTTGGGTTCTTCTTTTCCCACGGTTGCGGTTGCTTTTGAATCCGTTCCAACAATTTTATCACCTGCTTCTACAGATCCAATAGCCTGAAGTGTGAGCTGATTTTGTGCAATCTTAGCTATTTTTCCTCTCACTTCTTTCCCTGCAACTGTAAACGCTTCGCCTTCCTTGAATTTCCCGGAAACACCCGTTATTGTAACAGTAACTTCAGCAAACTCTTCTGTTTTTTTCTGCGGAGGTTCTTTTCCTTTTAGAGTCGCAATAGCACCGGAATCCGCACCAACGACTTCTTCACCTGGAGTGGTAGCTCTGGCATCATCAGTAACCTCAACAACAAGCTTCTCAGGAGACTCTTCAATTAGAGTTCCACTTATCTTTGAGTCCTTGAAGGAAACTTTTTCTCCTTTCTTAAATTTACCGGTTTTTGATTTTATTGCTACTGTGATTTTTTTCATTATTTCACCTCCCAACCAAAGGATTTCATCAGACCTGTCTTCACTGTATGAAACTGGAAGACAGGAGCCTCCCTCATCATAGCGGGCGATAATATCATCCAGACTTTTAATTCTGGGAATATCTGCCCCGCATAGAGCCACTCTTCTTAAAACCGGACCATAATCCGTTCCGTCAAAAGAAAAATTCCGGTAAACTTCAATAGAGGGAAATCTATAAGCTTTGTTTCTCAGAAGCGTGACTACTTTTTCAGGAACATCAGCCAGATTTGCAAATAGCTTTTTTCCTGATGTCCATAATTTTTTCACCCAGCCTGCGGAGGGCAGTCCGGATTTCTTTAAAAGACTTTGATCTTCATCATGGCCGAGAACCACCGTTGGCACTCTGTGTATTTTATGCAATTTTTCAAAGTTGTCAACTATTTTTTTCAGATCATCTTGAGTATAGTTTTTGCTTTCATCCTGGCCGATTTCGAAAAGCTCAACGTTTTCACATTCTCCAAACTGAGCAAACTCAGAAAAATGGGAAAGAAACAAAGGACAACCCCATTCCTGAGCATATTCACATTCGCGAGCAGATTCTAAATCATTTTCATCTATGTCACACTCATGAGCTTTAATACAAATCGATTTCGGCCAGCCAACCTCTGCGAAAAGCTCAAGGGGAAGCGGGAACGGATAAAAAGAATCTTCGGGCTCAAAGAAGAACGGACCAGAAACATTATCTTTCCTTGAATCTGAAGGAAATGGTAGTGGATATTTATAAGGATACTTCATTCTTTTTCTACCTCTGTTTTTTTAATGGTTCAGCGATTGTTTGAGTCCGGCGTATAGGAAAAAAGGATGGAAGCCCTTCAGGATCTTCAACTTCAGGAAATGCGGTTTCTATTATTTTTTTCTGTTTTTCAGTCAGATCTTCATCTCCCGCTTTCCAGGCACCCACCGCATTGTGGACTTCTCTTTCTGAAACATTTAATTTGTCCATAGTTCTAAGGTAGGCTTCTTTAATTTTCTCCGGCTTCTCATCAAGCCAGCCTTCTGGCCCTTTCTGTGGTATTTTTGCAGGAGTTTTCTTTACTAATTCCCATTTTTTGCCGACTTTGCCGATCTGAAAACCCAATCCCTCCAAATGTCCTTTACCTTTTTTTTCAACAAGCCTTTTGTATTCACGTTCCATTTCTATCGCTGCTTTTTTGGTCGGCGAAACATATTTTTTTCTGGCTTCTCCATCCGGTTGAGAACCTCCTACTTTCCCGGGCCTCCCTTCATGACCATAGTGACCGCTTCCGGGACCACCATAGATATCTTCTGAGAATGGCTTTAAATCTTTGCTCTTATTTTGAGGTTCTACAAAACTCTCCTGTGTTTCCTTAAGCTCAACATCAATACTTTCTGAAAACGGTTTTAAACTCATAGTTTTTTAACTTTCAACAGTTTTGACTGTTTTCTTATCTCATCCTTTTCTGGTCGAGGTGGTTTACCGGCTTTGAAAATTTTTCTGGCTGCTTTTTCTCCTCTTTCCCGCCAATCCTGTTTCAAAAGACGGTAAGCTGCTGAATTTTTTCCATACTTCTTTTCATATGTCAATTCTGGATCGAAGTTAGCCATCCATTCACCAAGATACTCCTGGACAAACCGCTTTTCCTCTGCAGGTAAAGAACCTCCTACTTTGCCGGGTCTTCCAAGATGATCAAAATTACCACTTCCGGGACCGCCGAAAGTGTTCTCCTGAGTTTCTTTAAATTCTGAATTAATTGAATCTGAGAATGGTTTTAGTTCAGACATTTTCCTTCTCCTATAAACCTTGAATATTCATATTTTACAAGAAAGAAAAACTTCTTGTCAACTCTTTTTTTTGCTGAGCTTAGGGATTTTTTTTCCAAGAAAAATCACAGAAATGCCTCAGCCCATCTTAATTGGTTTTCTCTTCCTATAATTGCTATATTATCAACAATGAGCAGAGGAAGAGATAACGAGTCCGGGCCGAAAGCATTTGTTGCTCTACAAAATCTGGCAAGGTTTTCAGGCATAGAGATGTCAAATGCCTCCCAGTCCTCTCCTGATTTTTCTAACTTCTCTCTGAGAAGCTCTGGAAAATCCGAATGAAAAAATAATGCTATGTTCACCTTTTTCGTTTCCTTTTTCTGTAGATCAAGTTGTTTTTCATTTCCCACTCTCTTTGTTTTCTTTCGAGCCAATTTTTTAGAGAAGGAATTTTATTTTCATTTTCTGCCTGCAGTAAAAGCCAACTCCAGAAATTCATTTTTTTCCTTCCACCATTCAACTGTTCATCACACAACACAAACTCAGAATTGCAGTTATAGCACTTTACCCAGGAGCCAGGAAAAATCTTCGAACCACACACAGGACAGTTGATTAAATCCTCTTCTTTAAGCGTCCAGGAATCCACTATTCTTTCTGTTGTTTAATCCACGAGAGTTGAGCATCGAATCCGTCTATAACTTCGTCATCAACAACCAGAATCGGGGTCTCTTTTAACTCCGAGCCCGTCATCATTAGTTCTGCTAAACCATCTGCAGTTTCAATATTATATTCTGTCCACTGAAGCCCCGCAAGCTTTAATGCTTCCTTTACTTGAGGGCATCTGGTGCAATAAGGTTGAGTAAAGAGTTTTATTTCCAATTTATGCCTCCTTTTTTTCGCCGGGTGAGATATTTCTCTGCCATTTCCATTGATTGGTGGATCCTTCCCGCTTTAGCACAAAAATTCCCTTCAGATGATTTCCCTGAACAAGAAATTTCCATAAGCTGTCATTCCTAATATAGAACAATACTTTTCCTTCTGCAATCTTTCTAACATCTGAAAAAGTATCACGAGTTGGATTCCAAAAACCTTTTTCATCTGGCTTTAAATAATCTTTGTTCTCATCCGGCTCTCCACGTTTCAAAGCATCTTTATCAGGACAGGGAACCAAAACTGCGGTTGTCTGTCGGACATCAATAGGATTGTCAGACAGAACAAAACAGGTAATTGGCCTGGAGTCTGCCGGCAAATCAAGCAAAAATCTCCAGATTAAACGTGAGGGTCCCTCGCGGACAACCTTAGCACCTTTCCAGATTTGTCTAACTAAAGAAAAACTGATTTTTTCCATTATTACTCCTTAACTGAAATCTGACCTTTCAAAAACCTGAAAAGAAGATCCTCATTTCGGTCAGCGACAATTTGTCTGAGAGTCTCCTTTGAATACTTCCCGGCTGCAATTTCTGTTGAATGAGTTTCAATTGACACAACAATCATATTATCCAGAGTATCTTTTCCTCCTGCTCCCCTGGTCTGGATATGATGGATGGTTCGCTTTTCTCGAGGAACCCCCTGACCAGTAATTTCATCGTATTCAATTATATCTTTCAAGATTTCTTTAATATCTGAAAAGTCTCCGGAAATTATTTTCTTACTCTCAAAGCCAAACATAGAAAGAGATTCCTGGAATGCAGTTAATGCTCCCTGAATCTGAACTCTTATATTATCAGAAAGACCTGCAAACTCTTCTGCACATTTTTCAATATCTCTAAAAGCATTCTCCCACATTGAAATTCGATTATCCCAATATGATGCCTCACCACCAACCTCAGCAGGTTTTGGTTTTGGTAATGCCTTTCTGATCAAAGACCTCCAGGTTAGTTTATTTTCTTTAACCAGAGCGAGAAGCTCTTCAATATCAGGATACCTGCGAGCAACCCTTACGTATTCATAAAGCCTCTGTTTGTAAACTCCAAGATCAGAAGCAAGCCGCTCCATAATTCCTTCCCCGAAACTTCGCTCGGGTATCATTTGGATGATGGTTTTCCCGAGTGAATGGTAAGAGACAATTAAAGAGTGTTGAGAAGTTCTAACTTTTTCCACAACCTTTCGACATTCTTTGAGCAGTTCTTCATATTGAGAGGGAGTTATTTCAACCCGCAAATTCATTTTTTGTTCAATCTCTTTTGCCTCTACTTCGGTAATGCTCTGAAGTTCAGTCATTTCTTTCATGCCTACATTCCTTCTTGTTTATTTTTCTTGATTTGCTTCCAGTATTCATCCCACGGCTCACGAATTTTTACTTTAAGATAATAAGCATAATAAAAATCGTATTCCGAAGCGTAAAAATCCCATTCTTTCATATCGGACAGATGAACTACCTTTTGACATGAAGCCCTTCCTTCCAACCAATCAAAAAGCCTTACCAGATAATAGCCATGACCCAGGCATTCTAAAACTTCTCCTTGCCAAAGCATCTCCCTTTTCCCTTTAATTTCCTTGTAACTATGAAAAAGCTTCGATTTTAACGGATCTTTCTCAGCTCCCATCCTCTTTTTCCTTTAAAGTGCTTCTCCAATTTTGAATTCTCTGGACTCTCGGCTTTCTAATTCTTCAAGCAAAGCCTCGTGTGTTAATTGGATTCCCCGCCATGATCTGGTTAAATACATTCCGGTAAAATAAGCAACAACCCGTTTTTGAATCTCCCAGGAACGATAAATTTTTTCTGCAATTTTTCGATCTTTAGGAATACCTGCTTCTTCCATTTTAGCATAGATTTCACTCAAAGTTTTAGTTGATGGAGGTTTAACAGAGCCTCGAAATTCATTGAACATAGCCGAGGATAATGCATCAACTAAGGGTCCTTGCGGAAACATTTTTTTGTACTCTTCCTTTTCAGCCAGATGGAGTTCCGCTAAAACCTTTTTCCACATTGGAAGCAACCCCAGCCATTCATCAAGAAAGTTGACAGTTACTTTTACCCATTTACATTTCTGACGATCTTCAAAATCCTGAACACTCTTCAATTTGGCTTTGGTTAAAACCCTGCTTCTTTCTTCAGGAGGTAGTTTCTTCAACATCTCTGAAAGATATTTGAGATGTTTTTCCTTAGCAGTAAGCCATTTCGGCTCGCCTTTATACATGGCAAAAACTTTAATGAACTTATAGGCTGACAACCAGCTTAAAGGATTAAAATAAACTCCGGGAATTAAGTAAAGGGGAATTTTATCCTTGATCTTAAACTCACAATTGGAATGAGTTTGTTCACTCCACCATTGCCAGACACCTCTTATTACTCCCAATTTCCACGGATACTTAACAAAATCGTTCAACCAGTAATTGAAGTTTCTTATATTATACGCTTCAAACGGAAAAATTTTGGATAACCCAACTTCAATTTCCATTCTCTTTGAGTAATCAAAAAATACCCGATTGACTTCCTCAATTGCTTTAGTTCTCATAAGCTTTTCGAAATCTTTTGGATTTCTACCCATATTCAGAAGGTCTTTCTCAAATCTTTTCATCTTTCCTACATAAAGACCTCTTCTGGCCCAGGCTTCCGGTTTGGACAGTAAATTCTCGTAAAGCATGTTCCTGAGCTTCTGCCACCAGTTTATTCCTCGGCCCTCCAGCTCTTTTACATATTTGTAGTCGCTGACGCTTCGAACCCAGGACTGATCAGCAACTTCTTTGGGAATCTTTATAGCGTTTTTGCCTTTACCAACAAAAAACGCCCAGAAAGGTCTTCCTTCAAAAAGAGCATTCAGCATTTCATTGATTGCTTTTAGAGTGTTATCGCACATATTTCGGATAGCTGTTCCGGGATGAAAAATCAAAACACAGTCTTTCCAGAAAGAGATCATACGCTCGATCATGGCAACTATTATCGCTCCGATGTCCCGGGGCCATAGCTTTACGTGGTCAATAAATTTTTTTGCTGCAGCGTGTTCTTCTTTTATCCTTTTGGTAAGAGCAACGGACCGATGTTTTTGAGCTTCGGTAATTGCCTTCTGGACAAGACGTCCAATATATGGAGTGTCTTTGAAGTTCTTGATTTTTTTTATTCCTTCAGTGAGAACAGAAAAAAATCTTTGTGTTACACCGGCTAAAAGCTGTGAGGTGATTACCTCTAATATCATATTTTTACAAAAGCCAAGTTGCTTCTCAACTTCAAGAATTTGCCTTTCCGTTAGAAGCCTGATGGCGACAGCATCGACTTTCTGTCCGTAGTTAATTTTATCATAAAACTCGGAATCAGTATTCAGTCGTTCTTTATCTTCAAGAGACAATGAGGCATAGACTTCTCTTTGGGCCTGGTCCCAGGCAAGGTAAGCATCTTTAATAATAGGCTGACCCGCAAACACCATAAAGGCTTTGTCAATTCGGTCCATGTTTTTATAATCAATAATCAGAGACTTGATAATATCAAATTTCTTCTCAAAAGCCTCATAAAGCTCCTGACTGGCAGACTTCACTTCCGAGGGAGTAAAATCTTTTAGCAAACGAGGAGTTGTTCGTTTTACCCAGTCCGAATTGTAAAGACTTTTCTCCTTAACCGGAATAATCGAATATTCGACTCCGTCGGGAAAAACAACTTTGAGTGTGCATTCACACTGGTGCCGACAAAAAGTTTTTCCTTCTTTAGGATAAGTTGGAAGTTCTTCTAAAGAGAAGGGAGAATTTTTTTCGAGCCAGGAACAATCCGGGCAATTTTCACCTTTGCTCGTTACCCATTTATACTTCAGTTCTTTGGGAGGATGATAAAAAAGAACCGATGCTATCTTTGCAGCAACTGAAGGAGATGGAACAGGTGCACTGTCAATTTTGGGCTTTTTTAATTTTTTATATTTTTTTCTTGGCCGTCCCCGGGCAAATTCGTCAGCTTCCGAGTATTTTAAAATGACATTTTTCTCCTTTATCTGTTGAACAAGCGAATCCCTGAGTTCATGAGCGGTGTTACCTTTTTTTTTCCAGTAGTGAAATTCTTCAGGAATTTGTTCCCGGATTTTTTTAGGTAAAGCAGAAATTCCTTCAGGAGGATACCATTTTTCTTTAACCGCCCGTGGGCTGATTGCATAAGCTTCAGGTTTTGATGCAAAAGTCATCCAGACTGTGTAGCCTTGTCCTGTCTTTTCAGCTTCTCCACTTTCGAGGGATTGTTTTCGCCAGATATTAGGAAGCTGACGGACAGTTAATTCAGGAGGCATGTGTGAACCGTGAAAGAAATACTCTCGGAATGCTGGTTTCAATGCTCCAAACTCTACCTCTCCTTTGTCTACGATAATCATATAGCCTTTCTTGAATCGGGTCGCTCCGACTGAACCGACTGGAAACTCCGCTTCTACATGAAGCCATTCCGCCGGCTCTGCGGCTTTGAGCTGTGTGACTATTTTGGTGTGAGAATCATTCAGCACTTTCCATGCTGCGGGAAGAAGCGATGAGATAATATTTTTCGCATCACTTAGACTGTCTGGTTCACGTGGAACTTTTTTGATCCAATCCAGAGTGTATCCAACCAACATATCCTTGGAGATTTCCATTCGAAGGTCTCCGTGGCAAGACATGCCTCTGATATGGGCCTGTAGAACAAATCTCCATTTTTTGTTTTCAGAAGGATACTCAAGATAAATGTTCATTTTTCATTCTTTTAGAGAAGCAAAGCGGAAACCACCACTTCAGTTGGGAAATTTTCTGCTTGACATCTTCAATTAATTGATATATATTATCCATATGAAATTAACTCTTCAAATAAAACTTCTGGCAAACGAAATTCAAGCCGAGCATCTAAAAAATACACTGAAAGAGGCAAACGCTGCTTGTAACTATATCTCTGATATGATGTGGAAAAACAGAGTCTGGAATCAGTTTAAAACTCATACGCTGGTCTATTACAACGTGAGAGAAAGATTTAACCTTTCTGCTCAGATGGTTGTGCGTTGCATCGGCAAAACAACTGATGCTTATAAGCTCGACCATAAAAAGAAACGAAAGTTTAAAACTTTGGGTAGTATCGCTTATGATTCTCGGATATTGTCTTATAAAAAGGGTAATATAGCTTCTCTTTGGACAACCGATGGCAGGCAGAAAATCCCTTTTGTTTGCCATAACCCTAAATATCTTCCATATGTAAAAGGCGAAGCCGACCTTGTCTTTAAAAAAGGCAAATGGTTTTTGTTTCAGACTGTTGATGTTCCTGAGAATAACATCAAAGATGTTGAGGATTTTTTGGGAATCGACTTTGGAATTATTAATATAGCCACCACGTCGGACGGTGTAATAACGTCTGGCAAAACCCTTAACCAGTATCGTGAAAAACGCCAGAGAATTCGCTCTTCGATTCAAGCCAAAGGCACAAGAAGCGCACGCAGGCTTTTGCAACGGCTTTCGGGCAAGGAGAAAAAAACAGCCTCTATCGTGAATCACACGATAGCAAAGCACATTGTTAAAACAGCAAAAGATTCTAATCGTGGAATTGTTCTTGAAAAACTCAAGGGCATCAGACAAAACGGAAACAAAAAAGGCAAGACTTTCCGTTCCAGGCTTAGCAAATGGTCTTTTTATCAACTCAAAGAATATATTGCTTATAAAGCCAAAATGCTCGGCATCCCTGTTGTTTTCGTTGATCCTCGCTATAGCTCTCAAACGTGCTCCCAATGCTATCGAATCGGTTCTCGTAAAGGTGAAAGTTTTAAATGTTCTTGCGGATATTTTGAGCATGCGGACAAAAATGCCGCTCGGAATATCCGCACCTTGGGGTTGCTTGTAAACCAGCCTGAAAAATCGACTATGTTTTGTATGCTTCGGCATAGTTAGGTTTAAAGCCCACGGCTTATAGCCGGAGGTCGTTTACTTAACTAACAGAGTTGCAAGAATCATACAGATTCCAAATAAAAAACTTATAATAGTGGTAATTACCCAGGTGGGACGGGAATGGAGAAGACTTTCAATATCATCTAACTTATCCCGGATCCTTTTAAACTCAGAGTTGCTCAACTTCTTGAAATCGTTAAAGAGCCTTTCCCAGCTATCAACCTTTTGAGCTGTCTCAATAACCACTTTCTCTATTTCAAATTTCTCCATAAAGCCTCCAATTATTTTAAATCTCTCCACGGTTTCCATAATCTTGGTTGAACATCACCAAGTTGAAATGCTTTTACTGGTGAAATTTTCGATGGATGGTAATTTGAAAGCAAATAGCTTCTGGCCCAGAATTCCCAGGCTAAATAACTGTCAGTGCTGACTTCAGAGCAAAACCAGGCTCTACTTGATGAGAACATAGCTTTTTTCTTTAACCAGGAACGAAAAAACAGAGACTGGATTGGAATCAGAATTCTGGGCACGAACGCAAATAGTCCGCCATAGTCATAATCTTTCCCGATTTTCTCTGCTGCCCGGTTGGCAACCATTATTCCCCGGCGTTTTGTCCATCTGACCGGCTTTCGGAAAAAAATCAGACAGGAAGTGTCATCGAAATAGTCAGCTAACTTTTTTTTTTCAACACCAGAGGGCTCGGCTGAGATACAATACTCTTTATCATAGACAATAACCATATGAGAAACCTTTATTTTTGTAGTCAGTGAAGTAAATAACGCAATTCCGGATGAGATAATTGATTTTGCATGATAAACAAACCCCGCGTATCCGACATCATGAGTCTTTCCCCAAATCGGTTCAACTGATGTAACTAACGGCATAGGTTTATGTCCCCTTTAAATCTACTGAATGCTTTTCCAAATTTCCAACTGGTCTACCCACCTACGGGCTTCTTCAAGAGACGCAAACCTGTAGGGAGCGTCCCAATTCCTTCTTATGAAGTAAGGAAACGGATCGGTTGGATCGCTGTAATTTTTCCGGTAGATTTTCCAGCCCTTGTATTTTTCAACTAGATAAGTGATATGGTTTCTCTTTTTAGTTTCTGGTTTTGTCAATATTGTCAATGATTTTTCATCCTTTTTTTCTCACAATATGAATAATGATTTCCATCCGGAGGTTTAAACCTGCCACCCCAGGTGCACTCAGGGTCAAGAGATTCCCAGAACAAGCCAAGAGGCTCGTGGTCTTTCGTGTTTCTGAGATATTTTCCGTCCTTAAATAAATTCAGATCGATCGCCAGTCTCTTATAGTGAAAGCTCCCTCGACAGTGGCCAGTTTTTGCCCAGGCATCACCCAGAGTTACCTCATACCCTTTTTCATAAGCAAAGAGAATAAGCAGAGGAACCATTTTAGCAAATTTGGATTGTTTTTCTCTGAGTGTCATTGTGAACTACTCCCACCTAAAGGAGGGGGCTTCCTGCTTCAACGATAGAACTTGCGGAAATTGGCATCAACTCCCGTAGCGGTTCCACCTCAGAAGGCACAAAGGGCAGTCCCTGCCCCAGCAAACCTCTTTCGAGTATGTTTATACTCGCATTATAGTCCCTATCTATCCCTGTACCGTACTTATGCTCTTTTGATGTGCCTCGTGGGTTTACTTTAGGCACTATTGAGCCAGCTATTTCAGCTTTGCTCTCCAGCATCTTGAAGAACTTACTCCACGAAGCGTCTAGTATTGACTGCGCAAGGTGATGATTCTTTGACATTCCTTTTATGTTCAAATCCTCAACTGCTATCAGGTCGTAGTTATCCACGTAGAACCGCGACAGTTTGTGTAAGAAGTCATCCCGCTGGTTTGTTAGCCTTTGATGTAGTTTGGCTAATCGTAGAATCTGTTTCTTACAATTATTGGAGCCTTTCTTCTTTCGTGATAGTTTTCGCTGTGCTATCTTTATCCGCTCCAGCGTCTTCTTATAGAATTTCGGATTCTCTATCTGTCTACCGTCGCTATCCGACAAGAAGAACTTTATACCCATGTCCAATCCGATAACCTTTTCTATCGCTTTTGTTACCAACGGAACTTCCTTATCAACCGAAATTAGTGCATACCAGTCACCCGATTTGTATCGTTTCACAATCACCTGTTTTATCTTACCTTCTATCTCCCGATGGATCCTTATTGGAATATCACCGACTTTGGATATATATAGTCTATCAAGCCTTTTACCTGTCTTTATAACCTTGAATCCTGACTGGCTGAGTATGAAGCTTTTGAACTGCCCGTATTTCTTATATCGCAGCTTACCCACTTTTCTCCCCTTCTTCTTCAACTCGCGCAATGCCTTCAAATTGTTATACAGCATGAACAATACCATCTGAAGAGTTTTTGAGTTTACCCTTTTCAGTCCCTCGTGCTCTCCCTTCATCGCGGGTAGCATCGCCTGCAACTTATATCGCGAAGGAATCTTCTCGCTGTCGTTCCAGATGGCCAAGAAGGAGTTGTAGAGCAATCGGCATATCTCTAACACCGATAACAACTTCTTTTCGTCTTCTTTTTTTGGATATAGTCGAAACTTATAGGTTGTTTGCATTTATCTCTTCTCCCCCTGGCTTTCTACATATTTCTTTAATTGGTCGAGGGTTACCTGCCCTGTTGTGATAAGGCAATAAGAAGGGGACCAGAAAACATTTTTCCATAGTTTTCCTCTGACTTCAGGAAAATCTCTCCTTATCTTTCTCGCCGTTGCACCTTTCAAAGCATTTATAAACTTCACTAAGTCCGTTTTTGGAGTAGCAGAGAAGAGGATATGAATATGGTCTTTGTCCGTCTCTTGACTGGTGATTGTAATGTCATAGGAAGAAGCAATTTGCCTTATCTGTACTTTCAATTGGTCAATTATCTCTTCGTTCACGAATATTTCTTTTCGGTATTTTACGCAAATAATCAGATGATAATTCAGCGTATATACCGAATGCGCCCCTTTATCAAATGAGTATTTCATAGGTTATCAATGATACTATATAACCTGAAGTATATAAAGGATAAAGAATAGCATATAAATCAGAGCCGATTCATCCCCCACCTAACAAGTTAGGAAGGGGACTTCTCGGCTGTCATTTTAAAACCCTCTCCACAACACTTTTGATGTGTCCGGGCAATTTTTCCCAGAAGTTCTTCCAGCGTTCAAAATCCAGATCTTTCCAGATTCTCGACACAACTACAATTCTTGGTCTTCCCTCTCCACCTATATCTGATTGAGAGACGAGGCCCTCAATTTTATTTAACTCTGAAGCAACAGCTTTGGCTTTATCATCATTCTCCGGATTTCTCAGACGAAATACAACAAATGCGGGACGTAATTCACTTTTTCCCTGTTCAGTCGAGCGAATTTCTATTTCCGGTATAGAGTTGAGCTGTTCGAGCCAGGAGTCTTCCATGTCAACGTCAACCATTACACCCCGCCATGTCTTTTGAGGAGCACCACTCCTTCCAGGAAGAAATGTTTCAGGCATTCGCTGGTACAGCGTTTTGTAGGCGAATGTGGGGGAATTCATCCGACCTCTTTGCATTCCCGCTCCGGGACGTCCTCCCATCCCTCCTCCAAGCCATCCCTGAAAAGCTCCGGGTTCTGCAAGTTGGTTTATAAGTCGAGCAAAATTATTGGAATGGATTATAGGGTTCTTATTATCTCTAAATTTTTCTGATGCAATTCCATTGTCGATTTTTTTAATAGCATCTATATCAATTGCATACCCTTCTCTTGAACACTCCTCTTTATGCTTATTGTAAAATTCCTTTAAATGCTTACTGCAGAACCAGGCATGGCCCATCCCTTCAGCCCACAAAACTTCATATTCCGGTGGCCTATCGCACTTCATACATTTTTTCCGTGAGTAAGAGAACTCATCGATATTTTCAGTTTTAAATTCTACTTCCTTGAGGAAGGTCTGAATACCGTGAAGGACATTAACTTCCTTTGGCTGAGGAAACCTCTCTAATACTTCAACTTCATAGTAATATAAAGGAAACGTCTGATCCCACCATTTTTGCCTCTCGTAATCTTCAATCAAATGAAACGAATATCTTTCTGCGAATTCATCTTTATTGATTTCTTCCGGTTCAGACAACTTTATAATTCCATAACACTTTCCGTGTGAGACCAAATACAGAGGTTTTTGGATACATTCTTCAAACTTCCTTGATTTAACTATAGCATTTTTTGCACCAGTCCAGATCATCTCGGCATGTGGTGAGATAAGATAGATCCCGGGAAGATCAACTTCGCTTAATACTTCAAGTTTCTCCAACTTTTCGGGGCCAATCTGTTTTTTCACCAGGTCATAAAGATTACGAGAGTCCCTTTTCATATCTCCAGGGTGGAAGGTGTATTTCATCTTTCCTTCATGGACACGTTTAAGAATCTGCTCAACCGCTTTTTTAGTATTTTCTATTATCTGCTCCCTGGTAAATTTGATGCCTTTCCCTCCGGACTCAACCCAGGTCGACCAATGAGCACACATTAACCTGAATGAATCTGCTAACTGTTCGTTGTTTTCTTTGGTGGGGTCGTAGGGAGTCTCATAAAAATAGCTGGCAAATTGCAAATCGATATTTCTCTCAATCTCTTCCCATGATCTGGAGAAATCTATTTCTTCAGATTTGTATTCTGGATGACGAGGCAAGGTAACCCATTTGTCTCCGATTTTAACCTTCTTCCATTTCTCCTCGGCCAGTGCTTGATTGCGTTGAGGTTTGAGCTTTTCGTATAGTTCCTTCTGTTTTGGTGTTGCTTTTCCTGATTTAACCGCCTGGTCTAATACTTCAAATTCATCTGATAATTCTTTTGCATCAAGAACATCAGAAAGATAGAGAATTCCGGACATCGCTCCAAGTCCAAGTTTAAGCCCGAGCTGGACTGCTTTTTTGACTGTTAAACCTGCTCCGAGTTTACCAAGGCCCTTAACTGAAATTTTATTTCCAACTTTTTTTAAAAGAGAGGCATTAAGGTCTTCATCAATTTTTTTGACTGTCAATCCCTTATTTAAAGCGTAGTTAATACTATGTTGGGTTCCAGCTGAGCTTCCTTTCTGAACTGCTACAACAGCATCAGCGTTAGATATAATAAGCTTATTTCTCGCGAAAGCGGATTGAGCATATGGAACCTTCGAATGCGGAATTCCTTTTTCACGTGCGGCTAATTTTGCTCCAGCATTTTCAATTATTGTTGCACCTTTAGTTTTAGCACCTTTTAGTAATTGCTGAACTGATCGCGGCTGGTCTTTGATTTCTTTTGGTAAAAAAACTGTGAGCTTTTCCGTTTTCGGAAGTTGCTCAACCTTGTAAAGAAAGGCTTTTTCCTCTGGTTTATACTTTGCGGCTTTCCAATCCTTCCATGAAGAAAAACCGCTTTCCCGGACGTGTTTTTTTAGAAGTTCGTCGGTAGCTTCTCCTATTTTCACTCTTCGGCATGGACCGATTCCTTCGACAGAAACATCTGTGGGTTTCAGATCGTAAGGCCTTTGAGTATAAACGGTCTTGTGTTTATCCAGAAAATCAGCCACGTTCTGCTTGTAAAAACTCATTTTGGATTTAGGAGTCGGAGGTAGCTTGGGAAGAGCCGATCTTATTGCTGCTTCATCTATTCCTTTTGCTCCACCGGTTACAATTCCCCATCCTGCATCAAGAGCCTTTCGTGTCTGATACTGTGCTGCCTTTATCATCTGTGGATCCGCATCGCGGGACCCAATAACAGCCATCTTTTTAACCTGAGATTTTTGAAATCTGTCAATTTCCGATTCATCCACATTCTCTTTAAAGGAATAGAGATATTCAACCACAGACTCGTTAAACTCAAGAGAAGAAAATTCAAAAGGAAGTTCTGCTGGAGAATACTCTTCATCCGAGAGTATTTCTGAATGGGAGCGTTCTTCTTCAATCTCAGCTTTTGTCTTCTCCTCTCCGCTTTTCCCGGGTAAATAGAATATTTTTCCATTACGAATAACTTTAAGCTGGAGGCAAAAGTCTTTAGCAGCCTGTTCAACAATTTCATCAATTGTCATTGGCTTTCGCTCAGTTTTTTCGATAAATCTGGGTGCCCACGAACTGACTCTATATGTTTCATCGTCCTCATCAAAGATTAGATTAAAAGTTTCACACTCAATTTCTATTTTCGTGCCTTTTGCATAATATCCCTTTACTGCAAATGTCTTCCCTCCATAAACGCATCGCTCACCGGAAATCAAGACTTCACGATCAACTCTTTTTGAGCCCACAGGCACTGCCCATTTCAGATTATAAACTCCTTTTACTGTAGTCTCAACCGGTTCAAGAACATAAGCAACAAAACACGTGCTATTGTGAAATTTGAGTAATTGAAACGGACGTCTTCCGGAAGTGAGCTGATAAGACCGTGAGGCATCTGACACAACATTGCCCTCGCTTGCAGGTAGCTTTCTTAACCATTCGGTTCTTTTTTTAAGGTCTTCTCTGTTATCATCCCGAAAGTGCTCTACTAAATTAAGGCGATATTTTTTGTCCGGCGCCTTAACGGTCTTTTGCTTAATTCCGAGAAGCTCCAGAAACTTATAACGAATTGCTGCGGGAAATTTATGTAAATCAAGATCAACTTCTTTCACATTATTCTCCTATAGATATTTCTCTTTCCACTTTTCTTTTCCTTCTTTTTGATAGCATTCAATTTCTTCAAAAAGTTTATCGGGGATTGAGCCTTTGAAATACAGAATATCAAAGACGTTAGCAGTGAATTGATCATTCATCTCATTGGTGTTAACAGTCTCTCTGGGGTAGTGCAGACCTGACCCATAGTCCCATCTTTCAAGCTCAGCCTCAAGAACAAATGTTTCAGGAGATAAAGCTTTGAGTTCTTTTTTGAGGTTTAAAAGCCTGTTTAAAATTGAGCCGTCTTCAGAATAAATCACAACCCTGTCTTTCAAGCGGTGAATTTCAATGCACTCTCCATCATATTTTTTAGATGAAAGTGCTGGATACGTATAATGTTTGTCGTAAATATCAAGAAAGAGATCGATTGACTGACGTTTGTTGGCGTGGTAACCCCGAATAGGTTTCGAATGGAGATAGAATTCTCCGGGAGTTATTTCATTATTTTTGATTGCCTTCTCAGCCTGTGCTTTTTGTTTCTCTGTTCCTTTTGTTCTCAGTCTGACTTCTGCCCATTCTTCTTCTGACATTCTTTGAATTTTGGCATCAGGAATTCGTTCCATCTTGAGCCTGAACAGAGGAAGGTTATCCGTGAAAGGTGAGGGGCGTTGGTTTTCACAAAGAAAGTGTAGACGTGGCCGGATTTTTGAAGGAAACATCCGGCTGATACGGAATTCGATTATCTGTTCCAGATCTTCAGGGATTGAAATTAAGATATCAACGTCTCCTTCGGTAGAGGGGCGTTCAACTATTCCTCCTACAAGCCAGACCATTGGTGAGCCCACAAGAAAATCCTGAATCTTCTCAGCAATTTCTTTTAGATTCAGAGGTTCTCCTTCCTTTTTGCCACTGGGAAGAACAGGTGCGTAGGATTGCCACTTTTCAATTTTCGAGACCGGACCCGGAAGGAAATCAAGAACTTTATCAAGATGTTCTGCACAAGAACTATAGCAGACCTCTCCCTCGGATTCGGAAGAGATAACCAGAAATTCAGGCTTTGCATCACAAAAAATACATGTCTCGCTGAAGACATGTTCTTCAGGGATAAGTGGAACAGGTTTAATTTTTGCAATCTCTTCAAAAGCCCGCGCCTCCACATCAAGGGTGGTTCCTCTTGTTTGAAGAAATGCACCTCGTTTTTTCAGTTCTCTTTTAATCAGGATGAAAGTATTTATTGTATCTTCCTGCTGAGAATCAGGATGTTCAGACTTCCATTTTTCGTATTCCGACCGCAATTGGTCTGCAAGTGTTCTGAGTTCATCAGAAGTCATTTTTTCAAGGTCGGAGCTTAATACTTTCACGATAGTTCTCCCATCAGCTCATCATACGCTTCTATCATTACATCTTTCAAATCAACGTTTTCCGAGATTTTGGGCTCAAGGAAATTTTTTACTTTATTCGCAAGTTGAAAAGATTGTTCCGGTCCGAATTCCGAAAGGAGTGCTTTTTTTACCGGACCTACATTTATTACAACAGATTTTTTGCCTTTATCAAGTTGTTTCTCAATCGACCCTCTGAGTCCGTCAAAAGCTTTTTTTAAATCACGAGTGAAACTGATGGAAAATGCCTGTGGCCTTCCGACCGGAGCAGGTTCATCCTGTTCTATTATTTCGGGTTTAGCAGGCCCCATAGACCTATCCTTCTGTCCAGGAATTGCTGCTTTTCCACCACCAGGCCCTCCTTTTTGTCCTTCCCAGGGATATCGCATAACGAACTGAGGATATTTTGACGTTATGAAATTGTAGTCAACTATTCTTCTGACGAGCTGATCCTGAATGACATCAGCAATATCAACGGCATCTGCTTCAACCCTTTCTCGCCGAACGTCAGAATGAGCTCTTGAGAGAGCATAAGAGCCCCGTTTTCCTTCCTCAACGGTCTGAGTAGCCCCAAGTATTGCTTTTGAAATTTCAGCGTTGCATGCGTCCTTCAGAAGTGAATAAGAAGCGGGTCCCTGATGAGACGCTTCTAAAAATGAGACCTGCATATTATCAGGAATTGCAAGTCCGGTCTCCTGTTGAATTGCTTCGATTGCATCAAGTAGAATTTTTCGTTCCCGTTTCTTTGTGCCTGGAGGATATTTCCCGATTGCGGTTGGAGATCCATATTTATCAAGAAACACCATCCACATTTTCCATCCTTCTTTTTTAAACCAGTAGGGCCAATAAATCGCCCGAAATGCAGAACGGCCATAAAGACTGTCCTGTGAGTCGTATGCATAGTGGATGATTTTTTCCCATGGAACTTCTTCACCTTTCAGGTTCTGAACATTATCTCTGTAGAGGGCGACCGACTTGTCGGATTTGTGCCATCTTCGGTCTTTAAAAAACCAGTATTTCTGTTTATGAAACAATAGTTCTTCAATTCCCCATTTGCCGGCAAATTGACCTTTCTTAATCTGTTTGTAAATAATCTCAAGGATCGAAAATCCCTTCCCAATCGCATCCAGAAGCTGACGGATATCTTCGGGGAACGGGCCTTTGCAGTCATCGATAACAGAAAAAACAAATTCAGCAATCGTATAGTCCCTTGAATCCGAACTTGCGGGAATAATATCCCATGGAATGAGAGACAGAGCCAGCTTTCGAGTCTGGTAAACTGAATAAATATGAGCATCCTTGGCTTCCATTTCATCGTAAATGTCCGGCCCCTGTTTTTTAAGGATTTTGTCAGGGTTCTGATCAGCAAAAGAAAGAATGCCGGCCATCGACTGAGTTCCGGTAGTCTCAATTCTTTCGAGGGGAGGCTTATCAATTGTTTGTACAGGAGTTTCTGAAAAGGATGACTTGTGAAAAAAGTTCCGAATTTTTTCAAACATTTTAGAGGTCTTTCAATTTTGAGAGAATATCTCGTTTCTGGCCTGTTGTCTGATACTCAATGCTCGTTGCTGGATTGGAAACTAAAGCATCAAGTGCAAGAGCAGTTGAGAAAAGAAAATCGTCAGCAGAATCCTCATCATCGGATTTATGAACAACTAAAAGATTTCCCTTTGTTTCCTGTTCAGCGTCAAGAAACTGACGGATAAATGATTGGCACTCAGAAGATGGATCATCAAAATAAAAAAAGCGTGGAGGATTTGCCGAAATTTCAGTAATTAGGTTCGTGAATATTAAGTCTTTGTAAGGAGCACTCATAAAACGAGGAGTAACTGTTATACTCTGACCTAATTCCTTTTGGAGTCGGTCGGTAAGAGGATCGCCTGTTCCAACTGCTTCAGAAAAGATATAGTTGAATGGATATTTTCTTAGAAACGGAATTATAATTTCAAACTGAGAATCATAATCTCCTTTCACTTGAAGTAAATCAACTACTTCCACGTGATCCTGACAGTCCTCAAGAACTGTTATGCAAGTTTGAGATTCAACTTTCCCCCAGTCAATTCCTGCGGCCAGTCGCCCCTTGAAATTTCCTCTAATTGCGGTGTTCAAGGAAAGAAATCTTTCAGCTTCTACATAATGACCTTCTGCGATTAACCATTCGAGAAGATAGTTCATTCTAAAATACCGATTATCTATTCCACCGGGGATCCTTTGAATTTCCTTATCAATAAAATTTGCGTAGGCTTTAGAATAAGGAATTACGTCTGTGTAGGGAACTGATTGATGACATTCGGGAAACTTTCTTTTGTTGATTTCTATATCAGTTAGAAACGGACACTTTCGTTTTCCAGGCGTTCCGGTCTGAGAAAGAACTCCATCAGATGCTGCAATCATAGGACGAAGTATCTTATAGGATGAATAAGCAGAAAGCATTGAGGCTTCGTCCAGTAAGAGAACGTCTGCTTCGGGTCCCTCATTGGCTGCTGTCTCGGAACCAGAGAATGCTATTGCAGTTGAACCATTGGAAAGTTCAAACTGGTTTGAGTTTGAAACGCTAACTGAAACATCAAATTCATAAAGAGACCTTAAAAACGAAGGCTGACGCGCCTGACGCTTAAGTCGAACAAAAGGAATTCGGGCAATTTCTTGTTTTGGACCGGCAAATGCAATGTTAATGCCGTCTTTGTATTTTTTAAGTTTTGGAAAATCCTTAGAAAGAACGGTTCGAGCAAGACCGGGCAGTAATGTCATAAGGGATAGCATTAAAATTTTCAATAGCTCGCTTTTGCCCGAGTTATGCACTGATAAACCATTAGCTATAAAATTAGAATTCTTTTTAGTTCTCAAGTCCCACATTTTTTGAGGTGGAAGCGATCTTATTTTCTGAATGGAGGGCCACTCAAGGTCATTTCCAAAAGAGTATCTAAGTTGGAATCTTCTTTTAAAAGAACATACCAGATCATACGCATTTTTTGACTGTTTTTCCTTTCCAAAAATTGGTCCGATTTTTTTGTAAAAGAGTTTAATTGATTCAGAATCAGAAATTGAAACAATATAAATTGAACCTTGAGGTTTTATGGATGAATGAATCCCAAATTTAAAAAGCAGTGCCTGAAGTTGAAGAGCAAACCTGAAAGACACTGCAGCACAGCTTATATTTACAGCCGGCTTGCGAAACTTACTTCTTTTTTTAACATAGACATTTCCATCTCCTGCGTAAAAACGATTAATAAATTTAGCAACCTCATCTTCTACTAATTGAAAAACCAGATCAGGAATTGTCTTGTTTTCACCTTTCTGTCCAAAAATGCCCAGGGATTTTAGCCAATTTATCAAAGCATTTGGTGATAGTTCAGATGCTTTAGATTCACAAGAAAAAATGATGTCATAACCATTGCCCTTTGAGTAAAATTTGGGTTTGAGACCAAATAGTGATGCAAAAGAGGCAGCTTCCTGGAGAAGCCTGTCGTTGATGTTGGTAAATTTAATAGATCCTTTTGCATAATTTCCGTCAGATAAAAGATAGCCCAATAAAGCAGCTTTCTCAATCCCAATAGTTTTTGTGCCAAACACACCATGCTTTAAGGAGGCAATAGTTCCAGCATTGTGCTGAAAAATGGCTGAACCTCTAAGATATTGTTTTTTTGGTTGTTTCTGATTCTGTGCAAAACCAACCTTGCTTTCCTGTAAAGTGACCAGAGAACAGGCTTCCCGAAAACCTTGAGGAGTTTTAAAAAGATGATTCCTTGAGGTAATAAGAAATAAACCATAATTTGAACGAATTTCGAGAGCGGGTTTTTCATTAGTTGTCCAAATATCCTCAATTTCATCCTCTTCCAAAAACCCATCAGAATTAATTGACAAAATTGTATCCCCTGGTTTCAGTGATTCAGGAAATACGCAACGACCATCAGGAAGATAAATCAAAGAATCCCAGGAAAGACATTTTCTCGCCCATAACGAAGTCAAAGACGACTTTTCAGTATCTACCAGGAGTGCTTTAATGATTTGAGATGCCCGAAAAACCTGATAGGGACGTAGCTTTTTCTGATTCGTTTTTTCACCAAATTTTATTATTTGAGATACAAGATCATCAAGAGACATCGTCATCGTCACTATAGTTTTCAAGAACCTTTAGAAAACGAGCTGGTTTGTTTTGAGTATCTTCTTTTTGGAATGAAGAGACCTTGAGAATTTCTTGAGTTTTTTCAAAAACTTTTAAGGCCTCAGAAACCGATTTATACTCTGCGGTTCTGATATACGCAAGTGCTTTGTCTCTAATTTCAGCCCAAATTTGGAGATATTCATCATCAAAGTGAGAGGAAAGTTCCTGTCGTTTCCATCCAAACTTTTGTTTCCACTCCTGAACAGTTTGTCTTCTGGAAATACTGAGCATCTTCGCTACCCGTTCACCTGAGAAACCACTTTCCCAGAGGATTCGGGCTTTTTTAATAAGTTCTTCAGAATATCGCATAATTCTATCCACTCTTTGATTCTTAGTCTTACTTTTCACTCCTTTAGAAAAAACATTGTATACAACTGTGTGAAATAGTCAAGAGAATTTAGTAGAAATCAATTCTTTTAAACCCAGACCTCGAATTACATCATCAACCGACCGAGCTACGATAGCTATTCCTCCAGCTCGCTTAACATCTTCCAGAAATTTTTCCTGGAAAGAGGTTGGATTTCCTCCGGGTCTTTTCACTTCAATTGCAAAGTATCTACCTTTATAACAGCCGATAATGTCAGAAATTCCTTTTGCCGACATCATTCCCTGCCATATCTTGCTGTGGAAAATGCCGTGGTAATTCAGTAACTTTCTTATATTCCGGGTGATGTCAGCTTCTCGGACTTTCCTTTTTTGAATTTGCATCAGTTTTTCCTTTTTCTTCTGCTTTTCTTTTGCATCTTCCTTTTTATTTTCTTTCTTTTATCTGTTGTTTTCTTCTTTTGATCTGGCCTTACTTGAATTCTATTAATTTCCATATATGATGATGCTATACTCAATATTAGGTCTAAGTATGGTATTTTTGACATTTCTCACTCTAAAAAACCTGGAAAATCGGTAAGAGCCTGAGAGCAATTGCGACTTATTCAGGACACCCTTTCATCCAGTTTTGCCAGCAGTGAAATCTGTGCACCACAGTTCCATCGCTTCTCCTGTAACTGAAATCGTGTAATCGCCCACACCTTCGTTTATACTTTCCACCACACCCGGGCTAAATATCATAACCGCCCTTTCGATTTTTGTAATTTCCTATTTTCACAGAAATCCTCTATTAGATGTATAGTTTTTTCATCAGCGTGACAGCAGGATTTAGTCCAGCATTCCGGACATTCAAACCCGACCGCCAGCATAGACTGTGGTTTCATCATTGCTCGCCACCCACCTGCCGGATACAAGCCGACCCCTATCGCATCAGTAATACTGAATTCGTGTCCACAGTCAGGACACCGATAGGGAATATCCTGTTCTTCATATCCATCAAAGCAAAACATTTTCAAACTCCGTTAACTTAATGGTTTACACTGACGTCATATTTTTTAAGTCTGCTTGATACACTTCAAAACCATCATATATTTCGTTAGTCTTCCGGTATGCCCAGAAGACTTTCTTACCTAATCTGGCTACTTGCGGAGCAGTGGATTTTTCCATACAATGAGCGCAAGGATTGGCAAATTTTTCACCGTTTATCTCAAAAAACACAAATCCGCCTTCGCAATATTCACACTCAATCCTTTTCTCTTCTTTGTGAATATTGTAATACACTTTTCGGATTTCTCCGGGAGTGGGAAATAATCTCGCTTCATCGATCAGCTTTTCAATAGCTTCATTGAGGCGAGTAGGATTATACCCCTGGAACCGGGAGAAATATATCTCTGCTTGTTCTGAATTTTCTTTTCTTCCGAAACGTCTGCATAGTTTCTTGAACATTCTCCCAAATTCAGATGCTTCCACCATACTTCTGTTTCCTTTCAATTAATCTTTGAAATTTCTGTTCGAATGGTTCTTCTTCTACAGGCAACAACTTCATTTCAAGTTGGTCGAATTTTTCTCTCAACTTCCTCATTGAAAGAATATTTCTCGACCAGAAAGGGTCCTTTTGACAGGCAACAATCACTTCTTTAACCCTTCTGGGTTTTCTCTTGTCAAGTCGTAACATTCTATCCGCTTCTTTTGCCCAGGATTGCAGGTTGGGGCGTTTAAAATCGGGTTTTTTTTCTAAAATTTTCTCTAACAGAAACTCTGCAAGTTGCAACTCAATCGGAGTTGCAACAAGAAGATTCTTTTCTATTGTATTAATTTCTAGTTTTCTAGTATCTTTAGTACTAGTTTCTTGACTATCTTTATCTTTTCTTATTCTTATCTTATCTTTTCTTATCTGCACCTCCATTTTGTTAACATTTTGGAGGTTACTTTCGTTTTTTCTGTTAACAGGGTGTTCTGTAACATCTGTGTATGCCTGATAATGTTCCCATTTTATAATTGAGCAAATTAGTCCTTCCTGGTCTGAAGTAAGAGAAATTCTATTTGTTTTTTGGCATTTTTTGTTTGTAGACAGAATTACATCAAGGGGTGTATTAAGTTGACGAGCAAGGGATTCTTCGCTGGAAAATTTGAATTTTCCCGGAGGTAACCCTGGTAGGCTGGCAAGACAGACGTAATCATGAAAAGTAGCTCGTTCAGCAGGAGTTAGTTCGTCTCTACAGGTTGAGTGTAGCCACTCAACTGGATTCCACTTTATGAATTTCATGGTACTCTCTTAACCATTCATCGAGTTTTTCTTTAGAGAACTGAAGACTAGTATAGATTTGAATTGCCTCAGACAGAATTAGCCCGAGTCTTTGTCCACGTTCTTCAGAGATTTTTCTTATTTTAAATGCTTGCCAGGGGTGTATTCTGGCAGCTAATAATGTAGAAGTTTGGAGCTTCATAATGTTGTTATGTTAACAAAAGAATAAAGGTTTGTCAACACTTTTTTTTTCTTTTAAAAAAAAAAGTCGCACAAGCGAGGTCAGGGTGATGAGTCCCTTTTTTTTTAACTTGGCGACTTTTTAGTTGTTAATTTTCTTTTCATCATTTTGACCTCTGTTCAATTTATATAATTTTTCATAGAAAAGTCAAGATTTTTTTTGCATTACTTTGTTAACAATTTGGAGGTAACTCTTCCATTTCTGTTAACAGGATGCCTGTGGTTTTTTCTTCTCATGATCACCCACATCATTAACGAACAGCGCATATTTTTTGCCCACCTGAACTATAGCCGCTTTTCTATTTACGCCTTGACTTATGCGATCGGCCTCCAAAATTAACCATAGAAGGTATGGAATTGTTCCACGTGAAGTTCGAATTGGATAATCCTCACTTTCAAAAAGATAAATCGGAATTAAATCTTTGACTTCCTCTTCCTTTTTTAACCACTTCTTTAAATTTTTCTTCCAATTATTCATAATTTCTCCTTTTTTCTTGATATTTCTTTGAAAACAACCGGCATTTTTTTCCATCTCTTAAGAAATACCATTTTCCGTTTTCTTTAAAAGCGAAAAGGACCCCATGATATTTCATAGCTGCTCTTAACTCTTGCCGGCTTTTTTCCGGATTTGGATTTTTTATAACTACAGCTTTGCGGGGTGAGATAAACACAAGTATTAATAAGATGATAATACTGAAGAAAATAAAAGTTAAGACCTTTTTCCACATTTTTTCCTCTATTGTTTTCTGAGTTTCACCAATTCTCTGAGCCCCTGGTCTATATCCTCAACCGACAGCCCTATGGTTGTGCCACACTCTTTGTGTGTGAAGCAGAATAGAATCTTTCCCTGATAATTCATCATGCCCAGATAAACTATTTGGAAGTCTTTTAAAAAATCGATGAGGGTTGTCCAATTCCTCGAACAGTAAGGACATAACTTAAAAAATCTTATTCCTTTCTTTTTTTCCGTTGTGTTGATTCCTTCAAATCTTTCTTCTCCTGTGTCCATAGTTTGCTCCTCTTGTTGTCTGTTCTTCGGGATCTTATGACAAGAAAATGAATCCCACAAACCGGGCATTCTTGAAAGGTTATATCCATATATTTATTTAATTTTTTTTCTACCATCTTTCCATGTCCTCTCGGACAATTTATCAATTTTTCCATTTTTCTTTACCTTTTGAAGGAACTTTCTTCATCAAAAAAAACGCCTACTCCTGGTGAGTAGGCAGTTTTGGGCAACAAGAACAGGTTTTGAAGTATGTCATTTTCGTTTGTCCTCCTTTTTAAGCATTGATTCCGCAATTTGCTTTGTAACTATTTCGGTTAGTCGGAGCCAGAGGTTCACGGTGCAGGACGTGCACATATACCCTACGCCCCAGACAGACCATAGATCTATAACTCTGTATTCTCTCTCACATATTCGACACTTCATGAAGGACATAATTATTTCACCTCCTTTTTGAGTTCATTTATCTTCATCATTATCTCCTGAAATTTGAGAGGCAGTCCACATTCCACATTTATGCGTCTTTCCGTCACGGAAACACATTCCTGCGATTTTCCGTGCAGGAATGTTCCGGCACTTTTCCAATTCTGAATAACTACCTTGCCAGAACACACCTTTTCCCAGAATTTCATTGTCGTAAGTAATTTTCACTCTTTTCATTTTTTAGACCCTCAGCTAAAATGGCGAAAACTTAAAACATTCTACAGCTAACAAGGTTCACAGGCTTTCCACCTGTTTGCCAGGTTTGTTCACTTGGTAGCTAACACCTCTTTAAGCTGATTACAGCACCATTTCTGGCTTTGGTAACCACTGGACTATTGCCAACGAAGCCTGACCATATAGGGATTCGGCTTGAAGGCTCATTACCTTGTTAGCTGTTGTCCTTAATCATTTATAGGAGTTGGTTTTTTCTTGATTACGTCTTTATTTCATGGTCTTAATTCCTTTCCCGGTTCTAATTTTTCTCTTCGGGAAACTTGACATATCCATTCTCCAATAACCAGATTAACATTTTAGCACGAACGTTAGCTTCAGTAGTATCTCGACAGATATGTCCATTTTTAGCAATAAAGGATATCTGAAACTCATTTGTAAATTTCAGAAAGTCTAAACGATAATCAGAAGGTAACCACTCTCCCAACTCTCGCACAGTTGGAGCTTTGATAATTTTTTCGGGGTGAGTTCCTGGATGGTATTTTGAGATGCCACGAAACTCTGAATAATATACTAAGAGTTTTTTACCGCTTCGGTATACTTCCCAATACCACCCCTCGCTTTGAGGATATCCAAGTTCTTTGAGTCTTTTGCATAGTTCTAAAGAAGGTACCTCTCTTTCTATCCACATATTGCCTCCTATCTATTTTAAATCGGCAGGCTGTCTCCCTGGCTCCGATCCGCCCTGTTCAGGGCTGGCAAACAACATAACGAGACAGCACCCCATGCCCGTCTGCCGATTCTATCATTGATTCCACTTTCTCATTTTAACCAATTTTTAACAGTTACGCTTTTTTTCTTCTTTCGTTGCTTGAGCTTTTTTTTGTATCCAATTCATTTTATGCCTCCGGAACGATTTGCATCAAATAATATGAGTGATCACTTTGTTCTGTCACTTTCATAATTCCCTTTTCTTTCCAGGATATTGTGACGAAATCTTCATGCATTGTTTTCAAAGCTTTTAGGAAACATAGAGAATTAAAACGTAAGTTGACCTTTTGGTTGGTCTCTTCCACTGAGAGTTTTTCTGTAAATGAGATCCACGGATAAAAAGTTGAAAATTTAAGATTATCTTCTTCTAAGACAACTTGTGTTTCGTAGTGAGGATGTTCAGATGCTTTAGAAATTCTTTTCAGAGTTTCAATTAATCTTTTTCTGTTGACCTTCATGGTTCCGAATGGCTGAAAATCTGTAACTTGACTGATATCGGGAACTTCCTGGTCGATAGCTCGAACTGCTACGTGCGAATCCGACGAGAAAACAATATGATTGTCATAGCAGGAAATGGCAACTGGATCTTCTGAGAAAGTGCTGAGGATGGAAAGACTTGAGAAGGGGATAGAAAAAGTTTTGTTAATTGTATTTTTTGTCTGATAGAGAAATACAACAAGCTGAATTCCGTCATGAGTCCAGAATAAGATTTTATCATCGTGGAATGTAAGGATGAAAAATTCCGACTTAAAGAACGTCGTTAAAGATAGAATCTTTTTAAGAGGAACATATAGTGAGTCCTTTTTCTGAAAGTTAAATTTTGGAATGGAAGTCTGTAAGATGGGGAGAGAAAATCTGGTTTTTTCACAAGAAAGGGTTAATTTGCCTTCAGTGACAGAAAGAAAAACTTCTCCTGAGAGAACTTTGGCCATTTTGAAAAAAGCTTCACCATCGACCAGAATTTTTCTGTTTTCTGCACCGTTGGCTTGAAAAGAGGTAAGAATACTTATATCTGAGTTGGTGGTATAGGCCAGGACTTTGTTCTCTTGAAATGTAAGTTCTACCGGGATATCGGATAAGCGCGAGACCTTATGAATTTTCTCTAATTCAGAAATAAGTTTCATACAATCTACTTTCATCATTTTCTCCTCAATCAAGGGTTTAATTTTGGTTGTTTCTCCATTTTAATACGTCCAAGATTCATGTCTATCCTCCAAAATTAGGTTACCAGTTCTCAACTTCTTTTAGCTGTTCTCTCAACTCTCTTTTTTTTGTATCCTTGAATTCCCGTCGCTTTGTTTCCAACGAAGCTATCATCCACTTGATTATTTCATTTTTGTGTGAATTCAGATAATTCACTAACAATTCTTCAAAGAGAGGAATAAATTGGAAGATTGTAGAACAACCGCTGTTTCCGTAGGTTCCTTTCCAGGAGTCGAAGCTTACTCTCACCTCCCCTGCAGAGAAGCGGGAGTCTAAGTTGAATCCGAAACCTACCTTGTCGTAGTGGGGCTCCTTCATCACTTTTTCTTTTGTTTCAAGCCCATCTTTTAAAGCAGACAAAGATTCCAGGATCTCATCAATTTTTTCCATAGTTTTCTCCTTTCCGTAAATATTTACTCTTCTCTTTCTTCTTATTTTATGTCGCCTCTCGTGGAGAGAAAAGCAGAAATCACACAGATCTTCCTCGTCGTCACGGAGAAGACATTCGCATATTCTGCATATTCTATATCCCATATTTTCGCCCCTTCCGGTTTCCTTATTCTATTTTGTCAAGAACGATTTTCCAGCTGGTCGGGAAATTAGAGCTGCTTCACCTTTTTCAGTCAGACTGATTGACGCAACTTTTATTCCTTTAATAGAACAGATAAGCTCATGATTACCCCCTTGTCTTAAAAATTCTGTTGTTGATTTCATCCCAGAGAGCCACGGATTCAGAATCGTAATCCTCTGGTAATAGTTTTGCAATTCCTAATAAAATAAGTTCTTGTGAGGTGAACCTTTTGAATAAATCTCGTTGAATTTTGTATTTCACCTCTTCTCTAATTGACTTAATTCCGGGATACTCTTTCATTGTAACCTCCTTAGATCTTACTTCAGTTTCTTTCGTCAAATTTCATAAAAGAAAACAGAGTCAATCTTAGAAAACCATCAGCAATACCAGCAAAACTACCCTTTTGTGATACTTTTGCTGGTATTGCTGGTGAAATTATACTAAGGAAATTTTTACTGGATTTTCGGAAGATGTTTTTGGCTTTACAGCTTCATTTTCTTTAGGAAAATCCGGACAAAATTCGTGGACATCACAGAAATCACATCTTCTTCCATCCCAGGCTTCCCATCCGGCACATTTTGGAGGGAGTTTTTTTCTCTCAAGTGCAGAGAGAAGAGCTTCACGCTTTTTAGAAAAGTATGTAATACATTCTTTATCATCTATCTTTTTAACAGGTATTAAATAGATATTTCTTTCGATTCCACGCTGCTGAGCGATATATAGTTGTTTTCCTTCTCTGCAAGTTGCCTGAATACGCATTCTGGCTATAGGAAATCCGATTTTCTCATACAGAATTCGATACATGTTAAGCTGTAACTCGTAGTCCCGCATATCGACTTTGTTCTTGTCGACTTCGAAAGTCGTGATCATTTTGAGATCACCTTTCTTAAATCCTTTACCGGATCTTTTGTAAACTTCCCCGGAAGGGTCGGGTATTTTCTTTTCGACTAATCCTAAACATTTTCTGATCTTGAAAGATCCCAGAAGTTTATAATCAGTAAGAACAAATTCAGAATTTTCTTCTTCTAATAAATCGGGAATACCAGTAACAGAGAATGCCTTAAGGGCTTCTTCAGCGAGAACATTGAAATCAAATCTGGCAACTTTTTCATGATGCTGGGTGCCAACCAAAGCAAATGCATGATCGTCAGGATCGATAGCATAGTCTGTAGTGATTTCCAGGAAAGCCATTCTGGTAGGCTTAAGGAGCTGAGTTACCGATGGCACTCCGGTCCATTCTCTCTGGCGAGCTATTGCTCTGAGTGTCGGCAGGGTAAGACATCTGTTGTGATTGACACATTCTTGCAAGCAGTCCTTAACTTTTACCTTTCTGCCGTCCGGACATATAAAGTATTGTAACATCAGCTCTCCTCGGTTTGTTTAATTTTTTCATAAATTTTCTGAATGTCGTCAGACGTCCACTCAGAGGACGATTCTTTTCCCACAACCTGGATGCAGAATTCTCTTGCTTCCTCAACATTCATTGATTTGAGAAGCAAATCAATTACCTCTTTCGCCGTTGGTTTTGGCTTCGGCTTCTCGTTAAACTCCTTTTTTAGTTGATTTACATAACGATTGTCATCAAATCTTCCAAGGAATACATCTGCATTAATACCCAGAAAGGAAAACGCTTTTGTGAGTGCATCCGTTTTTACTTTCTTGACGCACTCATCATCGACTCGAACCCTGCCGTTTTTGTCTAAATTCTTCCAGATAATGGAGGATGCAATTGGAAACTCAAATTTTTTATCGTTTATGGTATAAAAGAAAACTGCCTCATAGACCAGAAGGCTTTCGTGAAAAGTGAACTTTTCCACAGTAGTGCCCCATCCGTCACCAAACATTCCAAATTTCTCAGTTGCTGTTTTTATCTGGTAGTAAGCATCTATGGTCGTAAAGCTTCTCTGGCCATAAGACACTTTCTTTGTGAAGGAAGGGTCAGTACGTTCGACTGAATTCCAGAATTTTAGATTTTCACTCATAGCTTCCTCCTGAAACTAAAGTTTGACGTTTTTTTTACTTGACCGGTCCACTTGTCCAAGCGTGGGGAAATAGGCATTGGACAGGTTTAAGCCTTGTAAACAAAGGCTTTAGACTGACTTGTCCACTTGTCCAGGGAATATAGAGAAACAAGTTTTTTTACTCACTGAAAACAGTGATCTACTGTTTTTTAAACTTTTGAAGAATTCTAAAAAGAAATGAAGGTTTGGAGAACATGAATTCCTCTTCACTAAGAAGAGATATAAGTTTTGCATTTTTCTTTGATATCAGAAAAAGACTATCTCCTTTCATGAGTTCTGTGCAGGCCGAATGCCATTGATAGAGATTAGAGTCAGGAGAAAACCATCGACCTTCGGGGGAGAAATATAAATTGTAAAACGAATTAAATTGGTTAATTGGAATTATTCCGTTTCTCATAGCCTGAATGGTTAGATGTTCAGCACCGCTAACTGAGAGCGGAATTTTTTTGAGTCCTTCAACCCACCTTTCTGTCTCAATTAGTCTTCCTTCGATTTGATTGATTGCCTGAATACAAAAATTCTCCAAAGTCTGTTGGTTTAAACCAGCAGTGTGTTTTCTAAATTCAATAAACTCTCCGGAGAATACCAGATTATCACAGACAAAGACTTTGAGTCCTGCTACTAAGCCAACTGCCATGGATTTGTCGATTGAGTTTCTGAACCCAATAGTCCAGTTTTTACCTTTAATTTCTGTTTCAAGCTCCCAGACTCCAAACATTTTCGTTTTGTTAAGACTAAGAGAGTAGCTTCTACTTGCTATTTTCCAGCCGTAATTTTCAGTAGCTGAAAGAAGTGCGCGGATAAGCGTTCCGTGTCCGATTGGATGCCAGGTTCTCGTAAATGAAGGTTCCGGGACAGCAAGAACCTCTGTTTCAGGAACTCGGTGTGCCGAACATACTTCCATAATGATTTACCTCCTTGTCAAAATGTTTGATGCAGCTTTTAAAGACGTGAACTGCATTTTTCAAAACCTCCGTGATTGGTTTACCGGTTTTTTCCCGGGCTTCGGCAAGAATCGCCATCTCTTCCGGTCCAAGCCGGGATGCCGGCCACTGATAGCCTGGTTTCATAATTATCTCCTTTCCTTTGATTTAATTGTGAGATACTCGCCATCGAACTCAACTTTTCCTTTTACCCAAAAACCTCGGGACTCAGGAATTTTATCAAGGATTACAGCAACTTTACCGTTTATTAATTTAACACCTCCGGAGATTTTTTCAACCTTTTTCGGCTGAAAGAAAAACTCTATTTCTTCACCTGTAAAAAGTTCGGGAGCATTCACAAATGCTTTGATTCGCAGAGATTTGACATAGTAATCTGCTGCTTGTGAGTATGCCCTATAACTCAGAAATGCCAGAGGATGAATCCAGCCAATTCCATAATTTATGTATTTCAGGCTCTGGTTGGTAACAGACATAATATCCGCACCCTCTTTGCATAAACCCCAGTTAGCTGCATCCTGGGCAATCCAGGTCCCGAACATAGTGGTCTGAAATGCTTCCTCGAAAATGAACAGAGTAAATGAGACCAGACCAAGGATAGACAAAATTACAATGAAGGTTTTACTTGTTTGATTTATCCTTTCGGTCCAGTGTGATATTTTTGCTTTGATTGAAGCCCAGCAGAGTTTTCGAGAATTCCCGTTTGAATCTTTCTTTGTTTTTGGCAAGATCATCCTCCAGTTTAGATGTTAGTTTATCAATTTTTGACATTGTTTCCTTTAAATCCAGCAGTGATGTCATAGCGTCTCCTTCTGTGTAAATCCGTTTAATATTTCTGAGATTTCATTGACAATATTGACAGAAATCCCCTTTCGTGATAGTTTTGTCAATATTGTCAATGGATTTCCTGACATCATAAATACACTGAAAACAGAATAGAATCATTTATTCTCGCACAGTAGCCATATTAAACCATCTACATGATTTTTCAAGCTTACCAGAGCCTCATAACAAAGTCTCGCGGTTGTGCCGGAGGTTATACAGTCATCGATAAATAGAATAGAACTTTTGCGAGTTTTCCAGAACCTTAAGAATTTTGGTCTTGTTTGAACAAGACTTGCAAACCGTCCATGATAAAATTTATCCTGTTGTTGCTCAAATGCGGGAACAAAAGGAATTCCGGTCCACCTTGAGATGACTCTTCCCAGATCATAGGTGCAATAAAACGAAGGATTCCTTCCGGCAGATGGAGGTGCCGTGGTTATTCGATCGTAGTAATTTCGGATGAAAGGAAGAAAATCTTCGGCAATTTGGTGAGTAATAGAAGGAGACCTATTTTCCTTCCATTTCTTAAAAAGCTCCCAATTAATATCTTTCTTCAGCCTGAGTGAAAAGCACCCGATGAAAGCTTTTTTTTGATGACGCAAGGTTATCTTTTCTTTGCCTTCCGGGATGAGCTTTTCATGCACGATTTTCAGAGGTCGAGGAAAAATCGGAAGGTGTGCAGTGTCGGTAGCAACCGAAAGAAGATTTGAAGCAATCATCGTGGTCTCCTATGTTTACTATTCCTTGTTTCCATTAGTAGGGAGATTTTCAGAGACCATCTCTTTCAACTGTTCGTCTAATTGAGAGATGATCTCTGTGTAATCTTCGTTGTCCTCAATATCTGCGGTAGCCCCATACGAGAGGGACCAGGAGCAGAAGTTCTTGCCAATCTTTTTAGAAACCAATACACTCACTTGCTGGACTTTCATAAATTACCTCCTTATATTCTTGATGTGCCCATTCGAAAAGCTCATCCTCGGAGACCGGTTCAAAAGGTATTGTCATACCGCAGGTGTAGTCTGTTTTCCATAATTCAAGAATTTTAAGAGCAACCTGGACTGCTTCTTTCGGATTTTTAAACTCTTGAAACTCCCCTGGATATTTTGGAACGAGAGCGTCAGGATTGCAGTAATCAATTCCGCCTCTCGCGATCTCAACCACCAATTGTCCGTCAGGCCAATAAGCCTGTCTTGTAACTATGTACATTTCATCCTCCTTTACTTTGTACAAGTGAGGTGAAGCCTTCTTCTCCGATGACAATATCATCGAGGAACTGCAGATCAAGGACCTGGGCTATCTCTTTAATTCGACGACTTATCTGAAAATCCTCTACAGATGGAGTAGGATCTCCAGAAGGATGATTGTGGACTGTGATAAATGCAGCACAGCCCGATTTTAAAACTCGTTTAAAAATGAGTTTAGGATCTACCGAACATGAGTTAATCCCTCCCTTGAATAAACACTCCCTCAGAATTTCTTTGTTTTTGGAGTTAAATCCCAGGACCCAGAAACTTTCCTGATCAGCTTCTTTAAGCTGACCGAAAGATTGAGCCACTTCCTCGGGAGTATGAAATGAACAGCCCGAGGCTTTCTCTTTAACGGTGAATCTCATCAAAATCCTCCTTTAAAATCTGGTTAACAAAATATTCAGCTTCCACTGCAGTTTCAAAGAAAATTTTGTACTCCTCCTCGCTTTTATCGTATTCCCACAAAAGCGTATTTGTGCGGGCTTCATAAACTTCAACTCCGTTGCTATGAACCTCAATACGAATGAGAGTGGGAAAATCAGATGAAGCGAAGGCATTTCCGGAAAGAAAAAGGAAAAGAGCCAGAATGAGAACTTTCATGTGAACTTCCTTTATTCTATAATTTTAATAATGGTGTAGCTTTTTCTGCCCTGAAACTCACGAGCTTGAACAATGGCTTTTATAGAATCGCCTCCACTGAGTTTTTTAGCAGGTTCAACATTTTCCCTGAACGCCATTACGGGAACACCAACTTCGTAGCTTATACCCTGAAGTGTTCTTTTTTCTTGAATAATCAGACGAACATACTGATCACCATTTTTATCAAATCCAACAACTGCATTCTTTACAGTAGCATTCAGCATCATATCTCCGGCGATTGCGAGGGATGACAGCATGCATACAAGAGTTAAAACCAAAAGCATTTTTTTCAGCATCTATAAATCACCTCCTTTCTCTATTCGGGTAATTCTGGCTCTTCCTTCACAAAGAATAGAATAGATTCTTTGAAAAAAAAAGAAGTCCCTTTCCACTTTAACCGAAAGTAGAGAGGGCGACAGATTAGAAAGGAATTTCATCATCTTCCGGGACACTGGAATTTTCCGATTCTGATGCCCTCTTAGAAGCACCATTGCCGAGAAGCTCAAGTTCTCGAACTCGAACTTCAATAGAGGTTCGGCTCTTTCCGTCGTTGTCTTCCCACTGATTCGAGGTCAGCTGACCTCTTATTCCGATTTTGGAACCCTTCACACAATACTCCCCGATTATCTCGGCCAGCCGTTGAAAAGCGACCGCACGAATCCAGTGAGTTTTCTGCTGCTTCTGGTCGTTCTGAGTATAAAACTCATTCACTGCCAATGAAAGATTGACTACTGCGGTCCCGTTGGATGTGTATCGCACTTCGGGGTCTCGCCCGAGATTTCCTATTAACGTTACTGAATTGATCATCGTTTCTCCTTTCATTAAAAAGGGTTAATTGAAAAAATAAATTCACTTCGAAACAGAAAGTTCACCTCCTTTCATTAGCTTTTTTGGCAGCTTTAGCTAATTTGTCTGCTCTTTGAAGATTAGAATTGTCTGCAGCAGATGTTCTAATACATTCAAACTTAAAACACTTTGCAGCTAATTCTTTCACTTCAGACACCAGATCGGAATTTTTCTTTGCTTTCCAGCCTTGTGAGAGAATGCCATGCACAAGCTGGGAATCAGTAAATAAGGTAACTGAACAGAGAGCGGGGGACTTCAGGGCTTTGAGCCCTTCAATTGCCGCGGCAAGCTCTGCCCGGTTATTGGTAGTAGGTCCCAAGTAACGGGAGATTTCTCTTTCGTGACCATTACAGCTCAGAACAACCCCTACTCCTCCGGGACCTGGATTCCCGGAGCAAGCCCCGTCAGTGTAAATCTGAACCTCTCTGATGAAAGGTCGCCTTATTCTTTTGAGTGATTCCTCTAAAGTTTCACCCGGGTTTTTTATAAACGAGGAATGCGTCAGGGAATCGTTGAACATAGGAAACGACTCCCCATTAACCGATTCTTGCATTCCTATAAACTCGATACCTAACCTTTGAGCGTCGGACAAATTAGACATTTTGGCCCTCCTCTTAATATACAATTTTGCAGAATTTTACCCTGCATTTTAAGATTTCCTCCTCTGTGAAAAACTCTCCTTCTTTCAAACGCCGAGGAGGAGCAAACGCTCCGATGATAAGCACGTCTCCCTTTTTGGGTTGAAGCTGAATTCGATTAAACTCAACCTTTTTTCTCAACCTTTTCGACAATACGTCTGCTGTAGACTGGTGGCCTACCGCAGACGTAAAGCCTCCGGAAAGCTCTCGTCGAGCCTCCTGAGACGTGATTCCTGTAATCTCTTTTTTCTCCCCGGGTTCTGGCACCAGCAAGGCGTTTGGAAGGGCATTTAATAGATATTTCATGATGACTCCTTTCTCTCCCTGTGGGAGTTCTTGAGTAAAACGAGTGTTACAACTCTTTTTTTTTTCGATAAATATCAGAAATAATCAGAATAGGTTGTAAGGTAAACTGAAGAAAAAAGGAGGAGCTGGTTAGCCCCTCCCTTTCATAAGTGCCTTTTTTCTTAAATGGTACTCAGTCCAGAACACCCCAGCCTGAGCACGGGTGAAGCCGTTATTTTTGTAGACTTGCTTACCAATTTCACTCAGGGTTGGAAAATCGGCGTTCCGAACTCTATTAATAAGTGATCTGTATTGGAAAGGTTGTTTAGAAAGCCAGGGAATGGGAGGTTCGCCGTACTCCCCAATCACGTGATATGCAACTGGAGGAGTACTATCCGTCTCTTCCTCAGACTCAACTGGCTTTAAAACGACTTCTCCATTGACAGCCTCTTCCTGGAAGCTTGAATTCAGGACGTCATCCGGGTTGGAAGACTCCGCTTCAGCAACCTCTGAGGCTAAATCTTCGAAATATTTCAGACCTGAAGGAAATTTGCCTGGTCGATTGAGCCAGTCGATAAAGGTATCAACCATGCTTTTATTTACGTCCAGGATGGCCCAGCAGTCAGCAAGAGTTTCTGCATCTTTGATAGAGCATTTGCATTTCCTCGCAATCCAGCGGGGGGAAAGCCAGTAAGAATGTGAAGGCTCAACATTCGGGTGGGGAGCGATCACCTTCCCACCCGAGACTCTGCACTCCTGGACAATCTGGCGATCGAGAAAACCCATACTGGAAACATGTTTACCCATAGCTTCCCAACCTTCGCCATAGTCAATCACTTCATCAGGTAAGTCCCATCCATATTCTTCGCAAAGAGAAGTGAAATGACGGTTGTCGTCTACAAATAACTTAAGGTCGTTAAGTTCCATCATGCACCTCCTATCAAAAGGTTAAAGAGTTGGAAAAGTAAGAAAAATCCTTAATTTTCAGATTAAATTAGAATAACGTTTGAGTACTTTTCTGGTAGCCTGGCAAGAGCAGGCTGGATAACCTGCTCAAAAATGTGATAGCGATTAGCCAGCCCACCACCAAGTTTAGAGATATAGAAGCGGGTAGTGGGGCGGGAGAGGATTAAACGCTCCAGTTTGGCCATTTCGATCTTAAAAACATCTGCATAATCAGAGGGCTTAAAGAAACTGCTATCCCGATTATCTGGAGCTCGTTTGGTAATAAACCCATAAGCATTGGGTTCATCACGCAGGGAGGCAGCACCCCCTTTACCGCGGCGAAGCAAGTTGTCGCCGAAGACAAAGATAACGCTCCCACGATTCCGACGTAAGAAGTCTCGAGTTATATACATAACAACCTCCTTTCAGAAAAAAAAAGAAGGGGAGGGAGGGGAGGAGCCCCCCCTCCCAGAATTTTAAGGGTATTTGGGATCGATAAAGAATGATGTCCCCATCACATAGCGAAATCCACAAGCGCAATATAACTCAGTTTGTTCAGAATTGATCTGGACTTCCCGACCACATAACGGGCAGGTTAGACCGTCCCAATAAATACGAATTTCCATAACAACCTCCTTTTTTTGAAAAAAATTAATAATTAAAAAAAAATTAAAAGAAAATACAATAATTAAACTTGCCTTAAAAAGCACCGCTATTCATCGATATTAGTCAAGCCCTTGCTTTTTTTTGGAACAAAAAAAAGTTTCAATTTTTGTTTGCTTTGAGACATTCTGCTAATGTTTAACTCAATTTGGAGAAAATTTAGTGTTAAGAACAGCGTTCAGCAAACAAAAATTGAAAGGCTTTACTAATATCGATGTAGCGGTATAATAAGGCAAGTTTAAAAAAAGCCTGTCTGGCGACTGAAGACAAAACTAATTTAAACAACAAAGGGATTTAGAAAATGTTCAGCTTTTGAAAGGGAAAAGGGTCAAAAGCTGTTACATTTTCTTAATCCCGACTTGTTTAATTTGTTTTAGGGACAGTGAAGTGTCTTTCAATGAGAGGAAAGCCTGGCATAATAATGAGATAGTTAAACCTTTCTTTAACTCAACACAAGCTGTCCCTTAAACTGAGGGAAGGCAAGGAAATCGGGTGGGAGGGAGGAGGGAAGAAATCATGGCTGATTGTAAAAAAAAATAAAGGGTGGAAACAAAAATAAGAAAAAGAAACAATAATCCTGGGGTAAGCCTCCGAGAAGAGTGTTAGTCGGCGATGGTTGCGAGAGACACAAAACCGAAGGTACAATCAGCCTGATTTATGGTTAGGAGGGTGGGGTAGGGTAGAAAGATTAAAATAAATTAAATTGGTGAAGAGATAAAACAAACTCGATACGAATATTAGTTTAATAAATGAGACGGAAGAAGAAGAAAAACTAAACGAAATTAACC